>SR_TP_S13solDRAFT_1000233_pt1 | contig 26155 bp, 22 predicted proteins | sample SodReaTP_S13sol_FD_11159 | JGI IMG/M metagenome (IMG submission 11159)
CGGGGGCCGGCTTTTTTGATCCGCGAGGAATGGCCGCGCCCCGCGCGGCCAGGGGAAAAAAGCCGGCCCCCGCCATTGCGGCCCCGGCGCGAGGGCGGCCTCAGGCCGCCCGACCCGCCGGTAGATCGCCCACCAAGCAAGGCCGGCGCGGGCACGTTCCCGGCACGTCAAGGAGATCGCGGGCGATCGCATCGGCCTCCAAGGCTCCGCCCCCTTGCCGGCGCGGCCCGGTGCAGACGGCCAGTGGCTGCACGCGCAGGCGACTAAGCGGCCGGTGGCGGCAGGACGGCGGTGAGCTGGCCGCGCACATGCCGGGCCAGAGCCGTGGGGCCGAGGCGGCGGAGGTCGTCGTTGAAATCGCCGAGACGCGGCACGAGGTCGTGGACCGCGATGCCCCGGGCTTCGGCTCGCTCGCGGAGACGGCCGGCGGCGCGGAGGCCAGCGTGGTCGTTGTCGCGGGCGATGACGAGCTGCGCCAGACCGGCGGGCAGGAGCAGCGCGGCCAAGTGGTTGGCGGTGAGCGCCGCGACCATGGGCAGCTCGGGCACGACAGACTTGAGCGAGAGCACGGTCTCGATGCCCTCGCCCGCCAGGAGGCGATCCGCCGCGTCGCCGAAGCGGACGCCGTGGCCGAGCAGGATGCCGAGGACCTTGCGCGGCGCGTCGAGGTCAGCGAGACACTGGCGCTCGACATCGAGCCAGGTCCGGTTGACGCCGACGATGCGGCTGTCGAGGTCGGTAATCGCGGCGAGCATGGCGGGCAGCCGGCGGAGCGGCGCTTGCTCGTGGGCGCGATGGAAGACGGACGGGTGGAAGCGCAGGGCCGGGAGATCGACCGCCGTGATGGCGCGTGCGCGCAGATAGGCCTCGGCGGGCGTGCTGAGGATCGGCCGACCGGCCCGGAACAGGCGCCGTGCCGCCTCCATCCTGCGCAGCTGCTCGGCAGCTGCTATGGAGGACAGGTCGGGCGTGGAGCCGCGTTCAGGGGAATGCCGGGCACACTGACGCCGAGGTTCCGTGACCGGACGCGGAAGGGCGAGGAAGCCACGCGCCTCCTCCATGGCGTCGCCGAGAGTGCCGAACGCGCAGCACAGACGGATGAGGTCGAGGAGATCGCCGTGCTCGCCAGTCGCGGCATCGGTCCATTTGCCGGCCGCACCGGGGCCCGCGAGCGGGCCGTCGAGGCGCACATAGAGGCTGCGCCCCTTGCTGTTCTGAACGTCGCCGGCGAGCCAGTAGCGCCCCAATCGGCGGCCGTTGGAGAGATAGTGGCGGCAGACGTCCTCGGCGCGCGCCGCCAGGTGCCGCGCGAGGACGGCGGCGGGATGCTCGGTCATGGCGCCCTCCCCTGCTCAGGGCCGCGCCCGCGCGCTGCACTGGAGGATCGGGTGGCAGTCGAGGAGCTGGCCGAGGATGGCGACGCCTTCATCCGTGACCGGGATGAAGAGGCGCAGCTTCCAGGTGATGATCTCGGCTCTAAGGCCGAGCGCCTTGAGCTGATCCACGGCGCCCGCCGCAAAGCCAGCGACCTCGAAGCGGGCGGCGTCCATCACGCGGGCGCGGCGGAGGCTCAGGCCGCCGGCGAGCACGACGCTGGCGCCCCGCTCCATGACCGCAGCCCAGACCTCCTCCGCCGAGAGCGCGTGGTCGGCATCGACGCCGAGGGCGGCATAGACGGCGCCCAGCGCCTCGGGGGTCACGAGCCGGCCGATGACCCGCTCACCGTCATCGGTCTGCAGGCGGTAGACACGCATGTTGTCGCCGGACAGCCGGTCCCAGATCGGCAGCAGCAGCCCGGTGATGACGTGGAACTCGCTTATCGAGACCTCGGGGATCTCGCCGACCTCCTTCTCCCAGAGCGCCCCGAACCGGTTGTGGACCGACGGCTCCCAGCGCGAAGCCTCGTAGTCGCGGAGGCTCATGGTCTCGCGGCCCATGGGGCGGACCAGGCGGACACGTTGCTCGACGCGGCCGTCGTCGTGCATGCGGCTGGGCGCCGGGATGCGCACGGCGGCGCGGCTGGAGACCGGGTTGACGACCAGCTCACCGTGGTGCCCGAGTGCGATCTTGTGGGCCTCGTCCAGGCCGAGCGGCCGGTTGCGGTCCTTCCGCCGGACGCGATAGCTGCGGGTCTCGGCGCCAGTGGCGGGATGGGTGTAGACCGTGCGCCGCTCGATGACCTGGAAGCTCTCGGCGATCAGCGTTTCGACGCCGATGTCGTATGTGCCGGAAGCGATGGCTCCTTCGATCTGCGACTCGAGCCGCGCCTCGAACGCCTCGAAGAGCGCGTTCTGCAAATCGATGCGCAGCGCCAACATGCGGTTGAGGAAGCGGGTGATCGGCGGCAGGTCCTCCTTGAGGCTGCCGTCCTGGTCAGTGAGCTCAAGCCCGGTGTGCTCGGCGAAAGTCGCAAGCGAGCAGCAGGCGATGCGGCCGGCGTGGAGCGCCTGGTAGAACTGCCGGAGCGCCGCCCTGGCATAGGGGCTCTCCAGGTTGTCCTCGGCGCGGAACAGGCCCTGGCCGCCGGTCTGGCGCTGGCCGCGGGTGATGGCGCCAAGGGTGTCGAGGCGCCTCGCGATGGTCGAGAGGAAGCGCTTCTCGCCTTTGACGTCGGCTGCCACCGGCCGGAACACCGGCGGCTGGGCTTGGTTGGTGCGGTTGGACCGTCCCAGCCCCTGGATCGCGGTGTCCGCTTTCCAACCCGGCTCCAATAGGTAATGCATGCGCGGGCGCCGGTTCCTGGCGCCCAGGTCGGCGTGGTAGCTGCGCCCGGTACCGCCGGCATCGGAGAAGACGAGGATGCGCTTCTCGTCGTCCATGAAGGCCTGGGTCTCGCCCAAGTTGGCCGAGGCGGGCCGGCTCTCGACGCAGAGGCGGTCGCCGCCGGGGCCGGTCTTGCGCACGACGCGCTTCGCCCGCCCCGTGACCTCGGCGACCTGGTCGATTCCGAAGTGCCAGACGATCTGATCGAGAGCCGCCTGGACCGGCGGCAGCGCGGCCAGGCGCTCGATCAGACGGTCGCGCCGCTCGACCGCCTCGCGCGAGACCACGGGGTTGCCGTCCGCGTCAAAGACCGGCCGCGACAGGAGGTTGCCGTCCGCGTCGGAGTAGACCTCGAAGAGCTGCGTTGGGAAAGAATGGGCCAGGTAGTCGAGGACGTACTCGCGCGGCGTGATGTCGACTGCAAGGTCGGACCATTCGCTGGCCGGGATCGCGGCGAGCCTGCGGTCGAGCAGCGCCTCGCCCGTCGAGACGGCTTGGACGACGATGGCGTGCCCCTCCGCGAGGTCGCGCTCGATCGCCTTGATCAGGGTCGGGCACTTCATCGCGGTGAGCAGATGGTTGAAGAAGCGTTGCTTATTGGCCTCGAAGGCCGAGCGGGCTGCCGCCTTCGCGTTGCGGTTCAGGGTGCCCTCGGGGCCGGTGATGTTGACCGCCTCGAGCGCCACCTCGATGTTCTGGTGGATCACCTTGAAGGCGTCGGCATAGGCGTCGTAGATCGCGACCTGCTCCGGGGTGAGCGCGTGCTCGACGATCTCGTAGACGACACCCTCGTAGGAGAGCGCGCGGGAGGCGTAGAGGCCGAGCGCCTTCAAGTCGCGCGAGATGACCTCCATTGCGGCGATGCCGCCCGCCTCCATGGCGGCGATGAAGTCCGCGCGGCTGGCGAAGGGGAAGTCACCGGTGCCCCAGAGTCCGAGCCGCGTGGCATAGGCGAGGTTGTCCACCGTCGTGGCACCGGTCGCGGAGACATAGACGACGCGGGCGTTGGGTAGCGCGTTCTGCAGGCGAAGCCCCGCCCTCCCCTGCTGCGAGGGCGGCTTCTCGCCATGGGCGCTCTTGTCGCCGGCGGCGTTGGCCATGGCGTGGGCCTCGTCGAAGACGATGACACCGTCGAAGTCGCGGCCGAGCCAGTCGACGATCTGCTGGACGCGCGAGCACTTGCCCTGGCGCTCGGCCGTGCGCAGGGTCGCATAGGTGGTGAAGAGGATGGCGTCGCCGAGCTGGATGGCGGCACCCTGCCGGTAACGCGCGAGCGCGATAATGTCGCTCTTGGGGCCGCCGAGCGCGGTCCAGTCGCGCACCGCGTCCTCGATCAGCTTGTCGGACTTGGAGATCCAGAGCGCCCGGCGCCGGCCCTTGAGCCAGTTGTCGAGGATAATGCCGGCGACCTGGCGGCCCTTGCCGGCCCCAGTGCCGTCGCCCAGGAACCAGCCGCGGCGGAAGCGCATGGCGCCCGCGGTGTAGAGCGCGACCGCACTCACCGTGTCGAAGGTCGCGTCGACCGCGTAGTGGCCGGAAAGAAAGCCCGAATGGGCCTCGCCGGCATAGATCAGGCTCTCGAGCTGAGCGTCGGAGAGCACGCCTTCGGTCACGAGGCGCTCGTGAACATGGGGCCGGTAGCTGGGTTTGGGCGGCGCCACCGAGGCCATGGCCGCCGACTGCACGAGCTTGGTGGGATGGGGCTGTGCGCCCGGAATCACCACGGACTGGACCTCGTAGCCCTCGTAGAGTGCCTCGGTGAGCGGCCTGTCGGCCGGCATCCAGTCGCGGGTCTCGTAGGCGAGCTCGACAGCATCCGCGGCATCGAGCCGGTGCGCCGGCCGACGCAGCGGCAGCGCACGCTCGGGCGCGGCCGAGCCATTGACCCGCACGGTGGGGCGCTGCGTGGTGAGCCCGGTCCTAGCGCCGTTGGCACGCACCACCTGACCGGGCAACGGCAGCCGATCGGGGACGTGACGTTCGACCAGCGCGAGGAGTGCCTCGACGGTCGCTGCCGTGCCGTGCATGGCTGGGAACGCGTCGCGCGAGTCCGCCGGCTGCTTGTCGATGACAGTGAGCCGGGTCTCGGCGGTGGTGCCGTGCCGGGCATAGGCCTTCCCGGCGAGCCCGGCCGTGAAGACCACGCGGGCTTTCTCTTGCCAGCGCTCGAAGGCTTCGCGCCAGGCCGGGTTGTCCGGCGCGAAGCTGCTGCCTGTGATGGCGACCAGCCGGCCGCCGTCGGCGAGCCGGGCGAGCGCCGAGCCGACGTGCTTGGCTGTGGCGGCGCGGTAGCGTCCGGTGATCGCGGGCGAGGTCGAGAACGGCGGGTTCATGAGCACGACGGTCGGGAGCAGGTCGGGCTGCAGGTGATCGTGGATCTGCTCGGCGTTGTGCCGCGTGACCGGTGCCTCCCGATAGAGCCGTGCCAGAAGGCCGGCGCGGGTCTCGGCGGTCTCGTTGAGCGCCAGCGCGGCCCCGGCCATCTGCGCGAAGACGGCGAGCAGGCCGGTCCCGGCAGAGGGTTCCAGGACGAGGTCGGCGGGGCTGAGGCGCGCAGCCCGCGCGGCGACGGCGCCGAGCGTGATCGGCGTCGAGAACTGCTGGAGGTGCTGGGATTCCTCGGAGCGCCGGGTCTGGCTCGGCAAGCGTGCGGCCAGCCGCGCGAGCATGGCGAGCAGGCCGGCGGGCGTGGCGGCCTGGGCGGCGATGGCACGGCCGAACTTCTGCAGGAACAGGACCTGCGCGACCTCAACGGCCTCGTAGGCGTCCTTCCAGACCCAGGCGCCCTCGGCGTCGGAGGCGCCGAAGGCCTCCTCCATGGCACCGCGCAGGCGCTTGGCGTCGAGGGCGCGGCCCTTCTCGAGGAGGCGAGCGAGGACGGTCCCGGCGTGGAAAAGCCCCGAGACCTTGTCCGGGGCCTGGGCGGAAAACAGGGGGAGCGCGCCCCCTTGGCGAGGCGCGGGAACAGTCGTCGGCATGGCGGGTCTCCGAGAGCGAGGGAACGGACGCCCGGACGGCGCGTGCTCTCTCTCGCCCCGCCCGGGCTTCACCCGTTCCCGGCCTCCCCTCTCGCTCTCTTGCCGCTGCGAAAGTCCCGCCAGCGCGCTACGACATTGCGCCGGCCGTGTTACTGGCAGGCACGCTCAAGGACTTCGGTCAGTGAGCGTGTATTCGTCGCCGTTCTCGTCGCGCCGGATGTCGTAGACCGCAGGGTCGAGACCCTCGGTGTCGTAGTCCTTGACCAGGACGTGCACCCGACCGCCCGCAACGGTGACGTCCTGCACGATGCCGCCCTCCATGATCACGGTCACGGTGGGCGGCTCGCCCTCTTCCGTGAAGCGGTCCGGCACCGGCAGTGCCGAGGCCATGCCGGACCAGGGGTCGGCGTCGGCGCCCTCGGCTACGGCATCGACAAAGGTCGGGCCGCAATGGTCAAGCGCCTTCCAGTGTGGATCGTCGTTGGCCGTCTCGATGGCGTGTTCGAGGGCGGCCTCGAGGCTCTCCTCCTCGACTTCAACGGTGTTGGCGTAGTAGGCAGCGTAGGCGCATTGCACGGTGTAAATGGTCATGGCGTGCCTCCGTGGTCGGGACGGTCGAGGGGAATGCCGAGGCGGAGCGCGGCGTCGTCGAGCAGCCGCGTTGCGGTGACGATCGCGCCCGCGGGCCGGGCGGCCTCGGCATAGACGCTCAAGGGGTAGCGGGACTCGAAATAGAGATCGCGCTCGATACCGAGGCCGAGCCGGCCCCTCACGCTCTTGAGCTCGCTGAGCCGGACGCTGCCGAGCTCGGGGAAGCCGAGGCCGAGATCGCTGAGCCCGAACAGGATGTCCGGCTCGTCCGGGTCCATCTGGCTGATCAGCCAGGTGGCGGCGCCGCAGGGGTCGAAGAACTTGACCACGGGCTGGTGGTCCTCGTCGGGCCGGCGGCCGTTCTCGAGCAGCCGGCGCTCGATCTCCTTGGTGATGAGCTTCATGGAGGAACTCCCGTCAGCGACGGGCGGCGAGAGCCTCTCTCTCGCCTGGGGACCCGTCGCCGGCGGGGCGCCGTCCTCTCACACTCAGCAAATCACGCGGCTTCAGACCGCGGACACGCACATTCGATCGGCGACCTCTCTGTTCGCGACGCGCGATGTCTTCGGTCGGGCAGAATCTCGCGGAGGGTCGTTTGGGTGGCTGATCAACAGCGGGGCGGCTGCCGTATACCGTTGCGGAAATCCGCCCTTTGCGCCTGCGGGCGTTGAAGCAGTGGCGCGTGGGCCCGCTGGAGGACGGGATGCGATGGGCCGCAGCCCGGGAGCCGCCGGGCCGCGCTTGTGCCCGGGAAACCAGCGCCCGGATTCAGTGTTCGAAGTCTGTACGCGCGGCTTTCGTCCGTAATCGGCGGTGCAGAGTCAGCGGTGCCTGGTCCGACGGCCCATGAGCGCTGCAGCACCGACGAGGCCGATTGCCGCAAAGGCCGCGCCCGCGAGGAACGTGGCGGATGACCCGATCAACTCCCACAGAAGCCCGGCAATTACGCTTGCTAGCAAAAGCGCCACCCCGCTTGCGAAGTTGAAGAGCCCGAAGGCCGAACCGCGGAGTTCGATCGGGGCCGCATCGGCGACGAGCGCGGCCAGCAACCCCTGGGTCATGCCCATGTGGAGGCCACACAGCGCGATCCCGATCATCACGGTCCAGATCCCCGGGGCAAAGGCGAGGACCAGGTCGGCGAGGATCAGCACCAGGAACCCTGCCGTGAGCACCGGCCGTCGATCATGCCGATCCGAGAGCGCTCCCATCGGGTAGGCCGACGCGGCGTAAACGACGTTCATGACCACCAGCACCAGCGGGACGAGCGCCAGCGGCAGGCCCGCGCTTTCGGCGCGGAGAATCAGAAAAGCTTCGCTGAACCGCGCGAGGGTGAGCACGGTGCCGACAACCACGACGCCCCAGAACAGGCTGCCCAAGCGGGCGAGGTCGGCCCAGCGGATCGGGGCCTGCGCGTCGCCAGGAGGCCGGGCCGCTGGCGGGTCCCGGACAGACAGAACCAGGATGGCCACGGCAATGGCCCCGGGCACTACGGCGATCCAGAAGACGAGGCGAAAGTCGTCGGCGAGCAACGCCATCAGGGCCATGGCGAGCAGCGGGCCGGCGAAGGCGCCGACGGTGTCGAGCGATTGCCTGAGGCCATAGGCCGCGCCGCGCAACCCGGGCGGCGCGAGATCGCCGACGAGGGCATCGCGCGGCGCGCCGCGGATACCCTTCCCGACCCGGTCGGAGAAGCGCGCGGCCAGCACCCAGGCGGCGGTCGGCGCCAGTGCGAACAACGGCTTGGACAGGGCACCAAGCCCGTAGCCAATGACGGTCAGCGCCTTGCGCTTGCCGAGCCAGTCGCTGAGCCAGCCCGAGAACAATTTGGAGATCGAGGCAGTGGCTTCGCCGATGCCCTCGATCAGCCCCACGGTCGCCGCACTCGCACCGAGCACGGTAACGAGGAAGACGGGCAGCAGGCTGTGGACCATCTCCGAGGAGATGTCCATGAACATGCTGACAAAACCGAGCGCCCAGATGCTTTTCGGGAGCGTGGGCCGGGCTGCCGGCGCTGTGGCGTCGGGTGTCTCATTCATCGTATGCGCGCAGGCGGGCCGGGATGCAAAGCCTGCGCCCCATACGCTGGAGGATCACAAAACCCACAGAGGCGAGAGGGGTCGCGGAATCGGGCCGCATTACGACGAAGTATATCGGTCAACACGAGCCCCCCGGTCATCCCGTCATGTTTCTATGCGGCTTGCAATGCGTGTTCGCAGCGGTGGACTTCGACGGTCACGTGCGAAAGTTGCGGCAGGCCCTGGAGCTTAGCCTTGTAATGGCCGGGTGCTTGCGGACGGTCGGAGACGAGCGCGACGATCACGGCCATGTGGCCGGGACCGACGCGCCACAGATGCAGATCGCTGACTCGATCGCCGTTGTCTTCGAGGGAGGACCGGATCCGGTGCGACAGCGCATGGCCCGGCATCGTGTCGAGCAGGACCGCGCCCGCGCCCCGAAGGAGGCCCCAGGACCAGCGGGCAATGACGAGACTTCCGACGATCCCCATCAGCGGGTCCATCCAGAGCCAGCCATAGAAGCGTCCGGCCAGAAGCGCGACGATGGCCAGAACGGAGGTCAGCGCATCAGTCAGGACGTGGAAATAGGCGGAACGCAGGTTGTGATCCTGGTGATGGTGATGGGCGTGGGAATGCCCGTGATCGTCATCCCCGCCATGACCATGGTGATGAGCGGGTCGCGCGCCCTCATGCAGCAGCCAAGCGCTTGCCAGGTTGACGAAGAGACCCAGGACAGCCACGGCAATGGCCTCGTCGAAGCGAATGCTGATCGGCGCGGTCAGGCGAACCACCGACTCGACGCCGATCCAGAGTGCGATGACGGCCAGGATGACGGCGCTCGAGTATCCAGCCAGCTCCCCGAGCTTGCCAGTGCCGAACGTGAACCGCTCGTCGTGGGCGTGACGGCGCGCATAGAGGTAGGCAACGGCCGTAATGGTCAGCGCTCCGGCGTGGGTCGCCATATGGAAGCCGTCCGCCAAAAGCGCCATCGACCCGAACGCGGCTCCGGCGATGATCTCTCCAACCATCATCACGGCCGTGAGGGCGATGACGATCCACGTGCGCCGCTCGTTGCGGGCATGGTCCGCACCGAGGAAGACGTGTTCGTGCCGCCAGGGGCTGATCGACTGGGAATGCATGCGACGCTCCCGCTCAGAGGTACTTCGTGATCTCGCGGAACTCCGCGATTTTCTGTTGGACTTCCGGCGGCAGGGAACCGGTTGCCTCCCCTAGATGATGGTCGATGTGATCGAGGATCAGCATCTGCTTGGTCTTCTCGAGCGCCTTGATCACCGCCTGCATCTGCTGCGCGATCTCCAAGCCGTCCCGTCCTTCCGCGACCATGCGCACAACGGAGGCTAGGTGACCTTCGGCACGGCGAAGACGCCTGAGTATATCCGGGTTGTCGGCGTGGCTCATGACAATATCCTATCCCCCTGGAGGGGATATGGTCAACGGTGGAGCAGCTGCAGGGCGATGACCGAGAAACAGCGCGACGGCAGAGCCTTAGGCATCGACAACCGTGACATTCATTTGCGCGAGCATGTGGCGCAGGGTCTCGGCCTCTTCGCGGAACACCGCATTGAGATAGCCGGGGTCGCTGTCGCTCTCGATGCCCCACAAGCCGGGGCTCTCTATGGCCTGTGAACCGCGCCGGGTTTGCCGGAGGCTGGTTGCTGTGAGTCCTATGCGGCCATCGTCATGCAGTCCTGGCTTGCGTAGAAGCGCTCCTCGGCCTCGGCGGGCGGGATGTTGCCGATCGGTGCCAGCAGGCGTCGGTGGTTGAACCAGTCGACCCAGTCGAGCGTGGCGAACTCGACGGTTTCGAGTGAGCGCCACGGTCCTCGGCGGTGGATGACCTCTGTCTTGTAGAGGCCGATCACGGACTCGGCGAGGGCGTTGTCGTAGCTGTCGCCGACACTGCCGACGGAGGGCTCAAGGCCGGCCTCGAGCAGCCGCTCGGTGTATTTGATCGACACGTACTGCACGCCGCGGTCGCTGTGGTGGATCAGCCCGGTGCCGCGGATTGGCCGGCGCGCATGCAGGGCCTGTTCGAGGGCATCGAGCACGAAGCCGGTCGCCGGCGAGCGGCAGACCCGCCAGCCGACAATGCGCCGGGCGAAGGCATCGATGACGAAGGCGGCATGCACGAAGCCACTCCAGGTCGCCACGTAGGTGAAGTCGGAGACCCACAGGGCGTTCGGCCGCGGCGGCTGGAACTGCCGGTTGACCCGGTCCCGCGGGCAGGCCGTCGCCGGCCCCGGAACCGTGGTCCGTAGCGGCTTGCCGCGCACCGCCCCTTGCAGGCCCATCGACCGCATCAGCCGGGAGACGGTGCAGCGGGCAACTGCGAAGCCTTCGCGGCCGAGCTGGCGCCAGACTTTGCGCACGCCGTAGACCTGGAAGTTCTCCCGCCAGACCCAGCCGATCTCCCCGCGCAGCACGGCGTCGCGCCGGGACCGGGTGGAAGCTTTGTCGGGGTCGGCCCGCCGAGCGGCGTGGGCGTACACCGTCGACGGGGCGATCGGCAGCACCTTGCAGATCGGCTCGACCCCATACTCCGCGCGGTGATCCTCCACGAAGGCGATCATGGCTTGAACCGGCGGTCGAGCTCCGCCTGGGCAAAATACGCCGACGCCTTGCGCAGGATCTCGTTCGCCTGCCGAAGCTCCCGGTTCTCCCGTTCAAGCGCCTTCAGTCGGCTCCGCTCGTCCGTCGTCGGCCCGCTCCGCTCGCCACGGTCGCGCTCCGACTGCCGAACCCAGCGCCGAAGCGTCTCCGCCGTGCAGCCGAACTTCGATGCCACCGAGCAGATCGCCGCCCATTGCGAGCCGTAATCCCCCTCATGGTCCAGAACCAGGCGCACCGCCCGCTCGCGGACCTCCGGCGAATACGTCGCCGCTGTCGTTTGCCTCGTCATCGCTCCATCCTCTCAACTGATGAAGCCTCCGGCAAACCCGGCGCGGTTCACTGGATGACGGCGGCTTCGCCGAGGCCGATGAGGAAGGTCGCGCGCGCCTTGATGCCGATGCAGTGCCATGCGCCCGCGCAATAGGCGGCCAGGCGTTCGGCGTTCTGCGCGGCGTAATCGGGATCGGCGTCGGGATCGAGGTATGACAGATCGGGGTCGGAATCGTATTCCTCAATGCGCTCGATATCGCAGGCGCGCACGGTCATGAGACGCTGGCCGGGCACGCGATCGAGTATGCGGTAGTCCGTTGTCATGGTGGAACTCCGGTGTCGGGAGCAAGGAAAGGACCGGCGGGGTGCCGCGTGACGCCTCCCCGCCGGTTGTCATCGGCGTGCCCTAGGCGCGGGAGGCCTCGGCGTCCGCAGGCTGCGTGTCAGCGGTCAGGAAGGCTGGCACGGTTTCCGCCTCGGTATCCGTGTCGGGCGTTTCATTGAGCCGATCAGGCGCGGCTACGGTGTCCGCGTCGGCCGGCGACAGCGCATCGTCCGATACGCCATAGGCCATGCCGGACGGGACCCAGGCGCCGGCCCGCGCGGCGGTCTCGGGGTCGAGGCCGAGCGTGGCCGCGCCGTCGCCCGCGAACGCGGCCTCCAGCGCCTTGGCGAGCACCGGCTTCTTGTCCTTGGCGTGGTCGCGCTGCCAACGGGAACCGAGGACGGCAGCGCCGACCTCGAGGGCATGGGACTTCCTCACCCGTCCCCAGTAGTTGTCGGCGGTCGGGCGCCAATGGGCCGCGAAGTCGATGCCGAGACGTTCTCCCACCTGCTCGGTAACCGGGTTCGCCTTGTCCTCGAAGGCGAGCTGGGGCTGGAGGGTCTGCGCGATGCACCAGGCGAACAGCGCCTGCTTGGCCTCCGAAGAGAGCGCAAACATCTCGGCAAAGCCCTCGGCGGGCGGAAGGCTCAACCAGGCCAGATGAAGCGCGTCGCGCCGGGCCGCCAGGCGTTGAGCGGCCGGCGTGTCCTTGAGGTCGCCCAGCGAGCTGTGCTCGTGGGTCTGGACGGCGCGGAGGTCGAGAGGATCGGCGCGATAGCCGAGATGCAGGATGTCGATGCACAGGCTGTAGAGCGCGACGTCGAAGGCAATTTCGAAGTCTTCGGCCAGATGGGCCTTGGTGATCTGCAGGCGGTGGGCTTTCAGGTCGTCGATCAGTCCCTGGCTGAAGCCATGCGCCTTGCGCACCGCCTGCTCGCCCGACAGGGGCGCCGCGACCGGCTCGCCCGACGGCGTTTCGCCCGGCGCTTCACCGGCGTGGCCATCGCTGTCTCCAACGATCTCGTCGCGCGGGATCAGGCCCTCATAGACCTGGAAGTCGCCGTCATGGCCGATGGTGACGATGCAGCCGGCGCGCTTGCAGTCGTCGTCGCTGTACGCGACGTGCTCCTGGACGATCTGCTGCAGTTCCTCGCGCCGGACGGCGAGCCGGTCGGCTTCGGCTTCGAGCTCCTCGGTCCAGTCGTCCTCTTCGACGCTCATGAGCTCGTCCTCGCGCTGGTCGAGGCGCTCCAGCTCCTCGGTGATCTCCGCCGGCACATCGACCGGTTGGGGATAGACGCGGGCGAACTCCGCGGTGAAACCGTAGTCGGGCTCGAGCATGGGCTTGGCCCACTTCCAGGTGGCCTCGAGCTCCTTGGCCTTGGCTTCGAGCTTCTGGAGCGCGAGCTTGTGGACCAGCTTGACGTCGTCGAGATAGCCGTCGTCCCGCTCGCTGAAGAGGTCGCGGGTCACGCGCCCGCTGGCCTGCTCGTAAGCTTCGGCGCCGACGAAGCGGCCGAGCCGGGAACCGGCGGCGATCGACTTCTCGGTCAACAGGCGCCGGACCGTGTGGTGGGAAACGCCGTAGTGCTCGTTCCTGACCTGCTTCCAGACGGCGAGCTGGCGCTTATGGCTGTCGGACAGGGTGAAGGCCGTCAGCGTCTCGAGGTCCATCTCCTCGGCGCGGTAGGCGGCCAGCAGCTTGGGCGCCACCTTGCCGAGCTTGAGCCGCTGGCGGACGAGCTTCTCGGAGACGCCGAAGCGCACCGCGATCGCCGGCACCGTCTCGCCCGCGTCGACCAGGGCCGCGAAGGCCTCGAACTGATCGGCCGGGTGCATCGCCTGGCGGACGATGTTCTCCACGAGCGAGATCTCTGCCGCGTTCTCGCTATGCACGAAGCACGGCACGACGCAGTCAGCCGGCAGCTTGCCCTCGGCCTGCAGCGCCTTCAGCGCGGCAAGGCGCCGGCCGCCGGCAATGACCTCGTAGACGCCGTCGCCGTTGGACGGTGCCACGACCAGATTCTGCTGCAGGCCGTGGACGGCGATGCTCGTCTTGAGCTCCGCCTCGGCCGCCTGGGAGGGCGGCGTCCTGCGCGCGTTGCGCGGCGACTTGACGAGCCTGTCCAGGGGAATACTCTGGATAAAGTGCGGGCCGTTCATCGGGAGATCCTTTCCGCGACGGGCCGGCAAGAGCCTCTCTCTCACCTCTCGAGCCCGTCGCGAACCTCCCGATCGCCCTCTCCCTCTGTTGGTGCCGGCGCCGGTCGCCCGAGCTGTGCCTCATGCAAGAAAACTACCGCACCACCGCCGGACCGGCCTCAACTGGTGGCCCCTCCCGTCACCCGGAGCCGTCGGAATCGGCACGACAATGTCGACAGATGGGACCCGGCTGGGAACATTGTTCCTTTACTCGACCAACTGCGTGATCTCGACATCGTGCACCCCTGATCCGACGGCTGAGCGGCCGATGATGCGGCGGCTCCTTACGTCGAGCACAACGAGGTCGTTCGAGGCCACGGCGACATAGGCGCGCCCGTCAGCAAAGCGCACGTGATGGGGATGGCCGCCAAGCTGGACGCGTTCAGCCACCTGTCTCGTTCGTGCATCGACGACAAAAATGCTTCCGCTGGACGGTTCCGTCACCCAGGCCTCACTCCCGTCTACCGTAAAGGCGATATGCTTGTGCGCGGCGTCGCGCCCGACCTGGAGATGCGCGGTTTCCTCCTGGCTGTTGCGATCGATGATCACCAGGCGGGTGCTGTTCCACGGCGTAACCCACAGCTCCTCCGACGCAGGACGCAACGCGAGGTCGTGTCCCACGATTGAGATCGGCAGACTGTCGACGCGCAGGGACGGATCAACGAGAAGGAGGCGTCGGGACGATACGTCGGTAATCCAGGCCGTCTCGCCCGAGACGATGGCGTTATGCGGACTGCCCTCGAGTTCGACACTCTGAAGGACCCGACCCGAAAAGGGATCAAGGCGTACGAGAAGGCCCTGCCCGCTCACGACATACGCCGTCCGGCCATCCTCGGCGACCGCCAGGTCATGTGGCGGCGCGCCAATGTCGATGCGATCGACCGTTGGCGGATCCTTTCCGGGATCGAGCACTGACACCGCATTGCTGCCCTGGGTCGCGATCAGCAGGAGGCCATCCTTTGTCACCTTGAGGTTGTGGGGACGGTCGTCGACAGGAATGGCTCGGATCATCTGGAGCGACCCGCCGTCGACGACGGCTATCGCTCCAGCACGCTCGCTCGTCACGTAGATGACCTGAGATGGCTCCGACGCAGCCGCGAGGCGTTCTCCGGAAAGAACGCTCAGAAGCAGGGGGAGCGACAATGCAGCCAGCGCCAACCGCGGGCGGCTGCAATGGTCGTTTCGCCGATCTGTCATATCGCGCCTCCCAAAGACCGTGGAGGGCGGCAGCTGCCCAATGCTGGCTCCGCGCAGCCACAAACGCAACCCGCTACCGGAGCGCGGGAACTTCCGCAGGCTCCTCGGCGCCTGGCTCATGTGCATCGTCGCCGGAGCACGCAGGGTCCACCCACGCCGTGCCCGTCTTCCTTCGACTTCGGCTTTGGCCCGGGTCTCCGGCGCACGAGCGGCCGTCGTCAACGATCTCCGCTCGCCTGCTCGGCTGCGTATCTCGCCGGCCGCCCGCGGGCCGGGACGACGCGCGCAGCGATTGACTGTCTGGGCCGGCCCAACGCCCGCTGCAGGGTTCTGGCACGGAAGCAGCGGTCGACCTGCACAGCAGGTTCCGCGGACGACGCAGGCGAACAGCGCCGTCGTCGTTGGATTGAACAATAGGCTGCAGTTCGCCCGGACCGAAGTGAGAATGGAGGTTGGCGATGCGGCCGATTGGCGGAACGTCCAGTCCGGCACTGCCCCTTCGGCAAACCGGCGTCTAGCGATACCATTGTCCGGACCCGGGAGACGTTCGTGCCAAACGGCGCACGGCGACGGACACTGCCGCGGCGAGCATGGCTATCATCAGGACAATACCCTCCCCGAACCGGCTGTAGGGCGTATCGCCGGTCAGGGCGGCCGGCAGTGCGGCATCGAGGACGCCGGTTTCACCGAGTTCCAGCCGTGCCGTCACGCGGCCCACCGGATCGACAACCGCGGAGATGCCGGTGTTCGCCGCGCGAACGAGCGGGAGACCCTGCTCCACCGCCCGGGTTCGGGCGATTTGGAAATGCTGGTATGGGCCGCTCGACCGCCCGAACCACGCGTCGTTCGTGATGTTCAAGAGCCACTGCGCTCGGGGGCCGTTCTTGCGCGGGGCCCAGCCCGGAAAGATCGCCTCGTAAGAGATGAGCGGCTGGAAGGGCGGCACGCCCGGCACCGCGATGGTCGCCGGGCCCGGGCCCGGCGCGAAATCGCCAGGTCCTTCCGCCAGCTTCTCGAACGGCAGGACCCGTCTTAAGGGCATGTATTCGCCGAAGGGAACCAACCGGACCTTGTCATAGGCGGCGAGCACCTCGCCGGCATTGGAGATTGTCAGGAGGCTGTTCCGTGGTTGCCGGCCCGCGTCCGCGCCGTCCGGGAAGCGGACGGAGCCGGTCACAAGCACGCCGTTCTCCGGGATCGCGGCCACGAGGACGGTGCGCCGGTCCGGATCGTTTGCCGGGGCGACTGGAAGCGCCGTCTCGGGCCAGATCTGGATCGTGATATGGGAGGAACGGCCGAGAGCCGACATGAAAAGGTAGCGGTGGACGATGCGGCTCCGGCTCGCCGGCTGCCACTTGAGCGCCTGCGGAATGTTGGCTTGAACGACCCTGAGGTGGACTCCCTGGTCGCCTGTCGTCGCGGCTCGAAGCCTGAGCTCGCCAGGGAGCCAGAGCGCAGCGGGAGACAGCAGAAGCAGCCAGATCGGCAGCCAGCGCCGAGCGCCATGGCGCACCGACCTGGACTCCCAGACTGCGGCCGGGGCTGCCGCGGCCAGAACGGTGACCAAGCTCAGTCCATAGACGCCGAAGAGCGCCGCACCCTGCAGGGTCTGATCGGAGACCGTCCACACGTAGCCGACGAGATTCCAGGGAAAACCTATGAGAATGTTGCCGCGCAGCCACTCCGCCGCCGTCCATGCGACAGCGAGGGATACGACCTCGCCAACCCCGAGGCGTGGCAAGAGCCGCGCGCCGAGTGTCGCGAGCGCCGGGAATATCGCCAGAAAGGCGGATAGCCCAGCGACGGCGGCGACAGCCGTCCACCCGGGGCGAGCGGGATCGACCAGAAAGCTGGTCCCAATCCAGCAAAGGCCAGCGAGGAAGTAGCCAAAGCCGAAGATCCAGCCGGCGGAGAGGGCGCCCGCCGCGCTCCTGCTCTCGCGCACGGCCAGCAGGAGTGCCGAGAAGCCGAGTACGAGCGCTGGCAGCAGAAAAAGCGGGGGCAAAGCCGTTGCGGTTGCGGCGCCGAGCAGCGGCAGAAGTGCGAACCGGGCAGCAGGCGAGGACCAGAAGGAGGAAGGCGCTTGCCGGCGCGGTGCAAAACGCCTTCGCTGACGCGAGCCGAACAGGCTGGCAATCGGATGGAGGATGGCCGCTTTCACTTCGCCCGCTCCGAGCCAGCGGAGAACCAGGTCGGCGAGCGCCGATCATGCACCGCGGCGTGGCGCAAGAGCGCGCTGTACCGCGGCCGCCGGTGTGCAGCGCTCGCGTCAGCCCCTTTTGGCCGCTTGACGGCGGGCTGCCTCATGGTCCGCGCCTCCCCTTCAGCTTGGCCTTCTTGATGAGGCCCTCGTACTGGTGTGCCAGAAGATGGGCGTGGACCTGTGCGACCGTATCCATTGTGACCAGGACCACGATCAGGAGGCTCGTCCCGCCTAAAGCGAACGGAACGCCGAACTCAGCGATCAGGATCTCCGGCAGCACCGCGACGAAAGACAGGTAGGCGGCTCCGGCGGTGACCAGACGCATCAGGATGAAGCGAAGATGGGCGGCCGTATGGCCGCCGGGTCGAATGCCTGGAACGAAACCGCCGTGCTTCTTCAGGTTCTCGGCCGTCTCCGTGGGGTTGAAGACGAGGGTTGTGTAGAAGAACGTGAAGAACACGATCAGGCCCACGTGGATCGCGAGATAGGCCGCCGAGCCGCGGTTGAGGAGCTCGATTGCCCAGGTCCGCCATTCCGGCCCGGCACCCGCCGAGAACCCCGCCGCAGTCAAGGGCATCAGAAGGATCGATGAGGCGAAGATCAGCGGAATCACCCCGGAGGGATTGATCTTCAACGGCAGGTGCGAGCTGTCCCCGGCGAACATCTTGCCGCCGGCCTGGCGCTTCGGATACCGGAGCGGGATCCGGCGCTGGGCCCGCTCCATGAAGACGATGAAGGCGATGACCGCCACGGCCATGATGGCGAGGAACAGGATGAAGGCGGTCGAGAGCGCACCGGTCCGGCCGAGCTCCAGCGTGCTGGCCAGGGCAAGCGGCAGGTTGGCGACAATGCCCGAGAAGATGATGAGCGAGATGCCGCTGCCGACCCCACGCTGGGTGATCTGCTCGCCGAGCCACATGAGGAAGATGGTGCCGCCGGTCAGCGTGACGACCGTGGTGAAGCGGAAGAAGTAGCCGGGTTCGAGCACCGCCGAGCCCGACGGCCCGCTCGTGCCCTCCAGACCCACGGCAATGCCGTAGGCCTGGGCGGAGGCCAGCAACACGGTACCGAAGCGCGTGTACTGGTTGATCTTCTTGCGCCCGGCCTCGCCTTCTGTCTTGAGCCGCTGGAGCGTTGGCGACACCGCCGTCAGGAGCTGCATGATGATCGCCGCCGAGATGTAGGGCATGATGTTGAGCGCAAAGACCGTCATGCGGCCCAGCGCGCCGCCGGCGAACATGTTGAACATGTCCAGGATGCCTCCGGCCTGCTGCCGGAAGATCTCCTGCACGACCACGGGATCGATCCCTGGCACGGGGATGTAGGTGCCCAGACGGTAGATGACGAGCGCACCCAAGGTGAACCAGATGCGCTTCTTGAGCTGGGCCGCCTTGGCCAGTGCGCCGAAGTTGATGTTGGCAGCCAGCTGCTCGGCAGCAGGAGCCATCTGAGCCCCCAAAGCCAATTGCGTCGGTGAATGCCGGGCCAAGAGGCCGACGATCAGACGGCCGCGTCGCCGATTGCTGCTGTCGTGGCAGGCCTGGCGCGGGAATGCCGTTCACGCCTGTCGGCGTCACCGTAGGCCGATCCACCCGGCTCCCGGCCGTTCTATGCTTGAAGGAAAGGCTTGGGCGGCGGTGGAAGGGGCCTTGTCGTGCGCCCGGAGCGGATTTCGGAATCCCTTAGAATCTTGACGGATTGCTGATCCCAGATGTCAGGCTGTACGTCGGTTAGGGCCATGACAACCGGACAGGCCGCCTGGACGGCACACCCTGCCGGGAGCGCATGGCTCGCGAAGTCCGGGGCAGTCGTCGTCGGGAGCTCAGCCGCGATCGTCTGGAGGGGGCTGCCGACCTTGGGCTGTGCCCAGGCACCATCGCCGGTCAGCCCTGCTGCGATGAAGGCCAGGAGCCAGACGAGGACACTCAGACCACGCAGCCAGAAGACTGTTGGACGGCGGCCACGATGCTGGATCGGACGTCGTCTCACATTCCGCTCCAAGGCCGAGGGCTAACTTCCCAATAGGGTGTGTGTTTAGAGGCGGAATACGCCGAAACTATGACCGACCCTTCGAGCTGCAGCTGTCCAAAAGGGCTGTCAGACAAGCGCCTTTGTACTTTCACGATTTCACTCAATTACCGCCGTCGTCTCAAGTTATCGATCAGCTGCAAAGTTCAATCGGATCTATCGGCCACGACTTGACCGCTCGAAATCTCAGGCGTCCGACGCTGGCTGCAGGAGCGAAGCACCGTCTCGTCAGGGACCCGGAGCTGTCTCTGAGCGGCCGGTACTGCTACAGTCGCGGCAGGTCTGGAGGCTTTCTGGGAATGTCGGTTGAGACCACCGGCGCGGCCCAGGGCATCGCTCAGTCCGCTGGCTCGCGGGTGAGAGAGGCCGGTGAGAAAGGCGTTCTCGTCCTCGATGGGCCAGTCGGCGGTCACCGCGGTCCTGCAGTGAATCGGCACCGAGATGCGTGGCCGCAGGCTGGCCATAACCTCTCTTGCCTGACTGCCGTCGATGCTGAACCGCCCGCCGACCGGGACCAGAAGGATGTCTATCGGCCCCATGGCCTGCAGCGTCGCCTCGGACAAGGTGTGACCGATATCGCTCAAGTGGGCCAGGCGAAGTCCGCCAGTCTGGACGATGAAGATCGAATTCAAGCCCAGGTCCCGGCCTTCGACATTGTCATGATAGGCAGGCAGCGCCGTGATGCGCACGTCTTCCAGTTCGTAGGAGATCGAGTTCCAGTCCGCCCCTCCGGGTTGGAGACCACGCAAGACCACGGGGGAACCGGCGAGCCGGTCCGCGGCATTGTGATCCCCATGTTCGTGGCTCACTGTGACCACGTCCGCAGCAACCTCGGGCACGGAATATCCGATGTCGCCGAAGGGATCCATCGCCACACGGACGCCGTCGGAGGAAGTCACGAGGAAGAACGCATGGCCGAACCAGCGCAGGCTCAGCGCATTGGCGAGGCCCGGCGAGACCATGAGGTTCAGTACAAAGCCGACAGCGAACGTCAGGGCCAGGTAAGCGCGCATCGTGGACCGTCCATCCGGCTCGCCGGTCTCATGGCAACAGAGGGGGGCGGATCAGCCGTGCGACCGCAAGACTTCATCCCGTCCTAAGCTAGCACACGAGGCAGCGCGACTACGGTTCAACAGCATCCGCAACCGCGCTCAGGATGCGCGGTCACCTGCAGCCGCTGGAACGGCTCGCCGCCGACCGACAGCCAGGGCATGCCTGCGGCGCGAGAGGCCGGGACTGCCCTTCCGGGCTCGTCCTCTCAAAAGCGGTCGTTGCCCTCGATCCCGAGATTGTTGATCTTGGTCTTGCGCATGGCCTTCAAAAGAAGATTCCGGCAGGCCCGCAGAGCGGGATAGAGGACGTGGGAGAGCGTGTTCGACCGGAAGACGTAGTGGTTCAGCTTGTTGAAGAGACCGGACCGGCTGCCGACAAGCGCGAGGACGTGGATCGCGTCGCTGCCATAGTAGAGCCGCCCTCCTGTCTTCACGACCAATCCTTGGTCGATGTCGAGCCCGGCCTTGGTGATTTCCTCCATTACAGCGCTCGCCTCTCGGGCATTGACGAGGCGCAGCCTGCCCGAGGACGGCGGAACACGCACCAAGCGGCAGTAGGTGTCGCAGGCGGGGCACTCCCGGTCGTAGACCAGGAGGATCTCGCCGGCCGCGCCAGTCAGGGGGGGCTCATCATCACCGGCGCCGGGGCCGGCGCGATCAGCGGAGGTCGTGTTCATCCGGTCCATGTCTTCGTCCGAACCACGGCACCGGCAGGCCGAAGGCAACACTCGACGAAAAGACTGCCGTCTCTCAGTCGATGTGCCGCAGCATGCTTCAAGTCGATCACCGTTTATATCGTGGGATCGCCTGGCAGGTTCCAGTCCCGGTGGTCGAGGAAGACCCTCGCCCGGGCAGCAGCCGATGCAGCGAAGGGTAGAGGTTGAGCGGCGAGGGTACATCGTGGGCAAGGTGGCGGGCATCGTTGGGGCGATCGGGCTCGAATGGCGACGGTCTTCCCAGCCGAACGGCGCAGCCGCGTCGTGTATGGGTACGATTGCCGGCCGGTTCGGGGCGGGGTTCAGGCCAGCATCAGCTTGCCGGCGGCCGCGACCAGGCCAGCGGCGCGTACCTCAAGCTCGATCCGGCCGTCGGAGGGCGGGGTCCAGGATGCGTTGCCCGGTTCTGCGGTCCGCCGGGGGGATGCGGTCAGCGACGGCCAGTAAAGCCCAGCCCGGCTTCCGAAGCGCTCACGAAGCCGTAGATGCCCCTTTCCCCGCTCAATAGCCGCCAGTGCCAGGCGCAATCGAACGTCGGAGTGCTGTTCGGGCATCGCGCTGCACCAGGACGATGCCCAGCACGACCAGCGCCGCGCCCGCGGCCTGAATCCAGCCGAGCCGCTCCTCGAAGAAGACAGCGCCGAGCGCCAGTCCGAACAGCGGCACCAGAAAGGTGAACGCGTTGGCCCGATTGAGATCCACCTGCTCGAGTGCCGAAAACCACAGCCAGAATGCGAGCGAGGTGCCGAGCACGGAAAGGGCCACGAGCACGAGGGCGAACTCGGTCGACCAGACGAGCGAGGAGGCCTCCTCCGTGAGCAGCGACAGAAGCGCGAGAGGGGCTGCGCCGATGAGCAGCTGGAAGCCCATCGCCATGACCGCGTCCACCTGCCCGGTGAGGCGCTTGATGGCGATGTTGCCCGCGGCCACGCCGCTCCCGGCGAGAACGACGTAGGCGATGCCGAGCGTGTAGCCAGCGATATCGCCGGCAACGAGGCCGGGCCAGGCGATCGCGGCGATGCCCGCGAAGCCGGTCAGGAGGCCGGTCTTTCCGAGCCCCCTAAGCCGCTCGCCCAGGAAGGCGTGTGCCAGAACCGCAGCAAGCAGCGGCTGCGTGTTCGCGATGACGGTCGCGAGGCCCGGCGAGATGAACTCCGCGGCATGGAACATCCCGAGGAAGCCCAAGCTCGTCGCACCGGCAGCCACCACGCTGATCAGCATCCAGGAGCGCGGGCCTCGGGGGACAGGGCGGCCGCTGGCGGCGCCCAGAGCAAGCAGGCATATGCCCGCAAGCGCCGCGCGCATCGCGGCAAAGGCGAGATGAGGCGCCAGATCGAGGCCTATAGTGATGAGGGGAAAACAGGCTGCCCACAGGCCCATCACGACCAGAAGGCGGAGTGTTGTGCCGACGGTCATACTTCTGTCTTGCGGCAGCGCGTCGAGAGGCGGTTCAGCGCGCAGGATCGCCGCGCCACAGACTGCTTCGCTGGGCGCTCGCGGCGCCGGTCACAGCCTTTCCAATCTGGTACGCTTTTCCCTGGAGCCTGATCTACCCGACGATCGCCGCCACGGTTCTGGGCGCGCTCGTCGCGATGCTTTGCGGGCCAGACCTGCCCCGGCAGGCGTGAGTCGGACATGTCAAGAGGGTTGGACCAGCCAAGCTGCTCGAGCAGCGATGCAGATCGACGTCGTCCCGGCCGCAGGAGAGCCTCGGCTCCTCTGCGCGCACATTGTGCGGCCCGGTTCAAGACCCGGGCCGCTTTGGACGCTCGATTGCTTCGGTATGATCGGAACCCGGCCCTCATCTCTCTGCCCACTCTGGCATTGGCAGATCCATCAGAACGACGTTGTCGGAGAGCCGGTCCGTATCCTCCTTGCGGGACAGCTCCGTTCCGGGTGTGAGGAGCGCCGCCGTTCCGGCAGCCACGCCATAGCGGAACGCCTCCTCGAGGCTTCTGCCTGAAGAAAGGCGCCAGACCATGGCGGCGAGGAAGCTGTCGCCCGCGCCCACAGCGCTCGCGATCTTCACGGGGATCCCAGGCGCGCGGAGATGGGCATTGCGGCTGACCAGCAACGCTCCGTGTTCGCCGAGCGTGAGCGCGACGATGGCTGCCTTGCCGGAGCGCACGAGCTTCTCGGCCGCGCGCTGCCACTCCGGTTCCCGGTCGAGCGGCTGGCCTGTGAGCTCCCTCAGTTCACGCAAGTTCGGCTTGACGAGATGGACGCCCTCTTCGAGGGCGGCAGCGAGGGCCGGGCCGGAGGTGTCGAGGATGACATGGGCCCCGAGCGCGCCCGCGATGCGCGCGAGCCTTGCGTAGAAGTCGTCGGGCACCTCTGGCGGCAGGCTCCCGCTCGCAACGATGTAGTCCGATGGCCCGGCGAGCGACGCTATCCGATCGAGGCAGGCCCGCCACTCTTCCTCACTGAGCGGCGCACCGGGCAGCACGAAGCGGTACTGGTCACCGCTTGCCTCGTCCAGGATCGTGAAGCTCTCGCGCGTGTCGACGGCGGTGTCGATGGGAATGCTCGCGATGCCTTCGTCGTCAAGCAGGCGGTGGAGCAGGCGCCCCGGCAAGCCGCCGGCCGGATAGAGCGCACGGCAACCGCCGCCCAACCGCTTGATGACGCGGGCGACGTTGATTCCCCCGCCGCCCGGATCGCGGCGAACGTTCGTGCATCTGAGCTTGTGAACCGGGACGACCTTGCCGGTCGACGCGGACACGTCGATCGAGGGGTTCATGGTGACGGTCAGGATGGCGGACATGGCAGCTGTTTCTGGGGTTGGGTGCTCGCGCCTGGCATGAGCGCGCCGGATCGTGTGGCGACGTGGAGGCCCCCTGCCTCGAAGCGGCGCCCTTGGCCCTGCATCCAGGCGGCCCGATCTTCAGGTCGTCGCCCGCGGGGTGTCCGCAGCGTGCGACAGTCAGGCGAACGGCGCCCCGATGCCGAGCGCGGCGTTGGTCATGGCGATCGAGGCGTCCGCATTCATTTCACGTCCAGCCAGCGCGCGGATGGCGTCGACCGTCTCGGGGATGACGATCGCCTGGTTATCGACCATGTAGGCGTAGAAAACCTCGTCCCCCTGGACCGTCACCAGATCTTCCCAGAGCGCAACCTCATAGAGATTGTCGCGCGGCCGTCCCACGTCGGCCATCAGCTCCTTGACGGCGTTGATCGCGGTCAGGCCGTCGCGCATGCGGATGAGCGCAATGCGCGTGGATGCGCGAAACGCCTCGATGACCTCCTCCGTGCTTGCCGTCCGCGTCAGCTGGACCGACCAGCTGTGCAGATGCGCGATGGTCTCGGGCACCTTGACCGCGATGGTCACGACGTCGAGCTCGGGGTCGACGGTCTGGGCGTCGGGGCCCTGGTGGCTCGGAATTTCGTGCTCCGGCACGAGCGTGTTCATGATGCCGCCCTTGTGGCTTTCCCACGGGTCGGTCGCGCGCCGCATCAGCGTACCCCTTGCTCTTTTCAGGAGCCCAGCGCGCTTGAGCGCGGTCAGGGTGCGTACGACGGAGGTGGTGTTGCAGGAGACGACGCGCGTGGCGTCTCGTCCGAGCGTACTGTCGTAGCTCACCTCGGCCACGAACGAGTGGCCGGTCACCTCGTGCTTCTCGCCGCCCTGGACGATGAACTTGACGCCGCGCCGGCGGTAGCGCTCCGCGTTCCGGGCGCCGACCGCCTTGGGCGTACAGTCGACGACGACATCCGCATCCTCGAGCAGATCGTCGAGGGTGCCGGCGATATCGAGACCGGCCTTGCGCATGGCAATCGCGCCGTCCTCCAGCGAGGCAAACAACCTGAACCCCTTGTGCAGCGCCGTCCTTATCCGCCAGTCCGTCTCAATGTCGGCGATGCCGAGGAGCTCCATGTCGTCCTGGCTCGCGACCGCGTCGGCGACGCGCTTGCCGATGACCCCGTAGCCGTTCACCGCTACGCGGATCTTGCCGTCCTGTTCTGTCATCTGCCGTCCTCCTTCTCGCTTTCCGACTTCGACGCAGCGGTTGGCCGGCTTGCCGCTTGCGGCCGCGCGCGCCGACGTTCCGCCGTGGCCAACGGCGGCCCGGCGACCACGTTCCGCGGCGCACCGGCGAGATAGGCGGCGATGTTCGCGACCGTCGTCTCGACGATGCGGGTCACCGCCTCGCGGGTGTTGAAGGCACTGTGCGGGGTTACGATGACGTTCCGCATGCGCAGGAGCACGTGGTTGGCGACGAGGTTCCGCAGGTCGTGCTGGTCGCAGAAGAACGAGCAGATAAGCTCGGCCTCCTCACGGATCAGCGGCTCGTCGGGGAGCACATCGAGACCGGCGGCTGCGACCTTGCCGCTGGTCAGCGCCTGGATCAGCGCGCGGGTGTCGATCAGGTCGCCGCGCGCCGTGTTGATCACGACAACGCCGTCCTTCATGCGAGCGAAGGCATGCGAGGAAAGGATATGGCGGGTCTCGGGCAGGGATGGAACGTGCAAGGTAATCACCTCCGACGCGGCGAGCAGATCCTCGAGATCGACGTAGCGAAAGCCGAGCGCGCTTGCGAACGCCGGATCCGGCGTCACATCGGATGCGATGACGTCCATCTGGAAGCCCTTGGCGATGCGGACCACGTGTCGGCCGATCTTGCCGGTGCCGATCACGCCGAGGGTCTTCCCAGCGAGGTCGAAGCCCTGCAGTCCCTCCGGCGAGAAGTGCCCGCGCTGAGCCCGGTCCATCGCCTCGGGCAGGCGGTGGCTGATCGCGAGAAGCAGCGCGAAGACATGCTCCGCCACCGTGCTCTCACCGTAGCTCGGAACGTTGCTGACCGTTATGCCGCGCGCCGCACAGGAGCCGGTGTCAATGTGGTCGAAGCCGGTTGAGCGGGTGGCGATCAGCTCGAGCGACGGAAGCTTGTCGAGCACGCCCTTGTCGAGCTCGGAGTAGATGAAGGTCGAGATCACATCGGCATCGGCATGGTCGGCAGCGTTGTCGGCTCGCAGAGGAGAGCCGACGAACACCAGGTCGTGCCGATCTCGCAGCCGATCGAAGACCGGCGCCTCGCGGGATTCGGCTTCGAAAACGACGATCTTCACGACGCAGCCCCTCCCCTGTCGTGGGAGGCGGTCGCGCCATCTGCGTCGGGCCTGCCGTCCCTGGCTCGCGCCCGCGCCTGCAAGGCCGGGCGCGAGCCGTCTGCCGCGACGTGGCAG
>SR_TP_S13solDRAFT_1000234_pt1 | contig 25922 bp, 21 predicted proteins | sample SodReaTP_S13sol_FD_11159 | JGI IMG/M metagenome (IMG submission 11159)
CTGGCGGCGGGCGTTCCCGCCGTCAGCCGGTTCCCGGGGCAGGTCGATCGCCGCTGCCGGACGTGCAGCGGTCACCTTGCAACCACCGGAATTGAGTTAATATCCGCGCCATGCCAATGCAAACTTGCGCGCGGAACAGATGAGCGATCCGAAACGCAACAGCGACACCCCGCAGGACAGCCTGGCGCTGGAAGAAGCGCGGCCCAGGGTCAGCAAACCGCCGTTATACAAGGTGGTGCTGCTCAACGACGACTACACGCCAATGGAATTCGTCGTCGACATCCTCAAGAAGTTCTTCGGTCTGGACCACGAAAGGGCGACCCGCGTGATGCTCAATGTGCATACCCGGGGCCGCGGCGTGGCCGGGGTCTACACGTTCGAAATTGCCGAGACCAAGGTCATCATGGTCAATGATTACGCTCGTGATCACGAGCATCCGTTGCAGTGCACGCTGGAAGAATCGTGATCGCGCAGGCACCGTGCTGTGCCGGGCCGACGATTGAACCGCGGCGGCTGCAGCGTGGTCCACTGATCGGAATCTTCACGAAGCTGGCTGCCGAAGCCGGAGGTTGCACCTGATGTTCAGCAAGGATCTCGAGCTTTCCATATCGCAGGCATACCACGCCGCGCGCAGCCGCCGCCACGAGTTCCTGACGGTTGAACACCTGTTGCTGGCGCTGATCGACAATCCGTCGGCGCGCTCGGTGCTGGTTGCCTGCAGCGTCGACCTGGAAAGGCTGGGGCGCGAGGTCGAGCAGGTGCTCAACGAGACCATTCCGGTGCTGTCGGCCGGAGATCAGCGCGACACTCAGCCCACGGTCGGTTTCCAGCGGGTGCTGCAGCGCGCCCTGTATCACGTGCAGTCGGCCGAGAAAAGCGAAGTGCTGGGCGCCAATGTGCTGGCCGCGATGTTCAGCGAGAAGGACTCGCATGCCGTCTATCTGCTGGGCCAGCAGGAGGTGAGCCGGCTGGATGTGGTCAACTTCATTTCGCACGGGATTGCCAAGCGCGAGGAGCCTCAACAGCCCGATGCGACGCCGACCGGCCGGCCGGCCGAGGCAGACCATGGCGAGCAGAAATCACCGTTGGCCAGTTTTGCCACCAACCTGAACGAGCGGGCCCGCGCCGACCGCATCGACCCGCTGATCGGGCGGGAGCGTGAAATCGAGCGCACCATCCAGATTCTCTGCCGCCGGCGCAAGAACAATCCGCTGTATGTCGGCGAGTCCGGCGTGGGCAAGACTGCGCTGGCCGAAGGCCTGGCGTTGCGCATCGTCAACCGGGAAGTGCCGGAAATTCTGCATGATGCCGAGATCTGGGCGCTGGATCTGGGCGCGCTGCTGGCCGGCACCAAGTACCGGGGTGATTTCGAAAAGCGTCTCAAGGCGGTACTGGCCGAACTGCGTCAGCGCGAGGGCGCGGTATTGTTCATCGATGAGATCCATACCATCATCGGTGCCGGCGCGGCTTCGGGCGGGGTCATGGATGCCTCCAACCTGATCAAGCCGGTGCTGGCCAACGGCGAACTGCGCTGCATCGGTTCGACCACGTTCGAGGAATACCGCGGTGTATTCGAGAAGGACCGGGCACTGGCGCGCCGATTCCAGAAGATCGACGTGGTCGAACCGACCGTCGCCGAGACCATCGAAATCCTCAGCGGTCTCAAGCACCGTTTCGAGCAGCATCATTCAGTCCATTATTCCAGTGAGAGCCTGGAGTCGGCGGCCATGCTTTCGGCGCGCCACATCAACGACCGCCACTTGCCGGACAAGGCGATCGACGTGATTGACGAAGCCGGCGCGCGCCAGCGCCTGCTCGATCCCGCCCAGCGCGTCGAGACCATCGGGCCGCACGAAATCGAGGAAGTGGTTGCGCGCATGGCACGCATTCCGCCACGCCAGGTTTCGCGCTCCGATCGCGATGCGCTCAGGACTCTGGAGCGCGATCTCAAGCTCACCGTGTTCGGCCAGGATCCGGCCATCAAGACGCTGGCCGCCGCGATCAAGATGGCGCGCTCCGGGCTGGTCGATGCTGATCGCCCGATCGGCTCCTACCTGTTTGCCGGCCCGACCGGGGTCGGCAAGACCGAAGTTACCCGCCAACTGGCCTTGACGCTGGGCATCGAATTGATCCGGTTCGACATGTCGGAGTACATGGAGGCGCACAGCGTTTCGCGGCTGGTCGGCGCGCCGCCGGGTTACGTCGGATTCGATCGCGGCGGCCTGTTGACCGAAGTGGTGACCCAGAACCCGCACGCGGTTCTGCTGCTCGACGAGATCGAGAAAGCGCATCCGGATGTCTATAACCTGCTGCTGCAGGTCATGGATCACGGCAAGCTGACCGACGCCAACGGGCGAAGCGCCGATTTCCGCAACGTGATCCTGGTCATGACCACCAATGCCGGCGCGGTTGACATGAACCGGCGCGCCATCGGCTTTACCGATGCCGACGCCAGGCCTGACGGCATGGAGGCAATCCGCCGTCAGTTCACGCCGGAGTTCCGCAATCGTCTCGATGCGGTGATCCAGTTCGAAGCACTGCCGCTGGAAGTGATCCTGAAGGTGGTCGACAAGTTCATCATGGAACTGGAAAACCAGCTGGCCGATCGCAACGTCCACATCGAGATCTCGACCGCGGCGCGCGACTGGCTGGCCGAGCACGGCTTTGATCCGGCTATGGGTGCGCGCCCGATGAAACGCGTGATCCAGGAAAACATCAAGCGGCCGCTAGCCGACGAATTGCTGTTCGGGGAACTGGGCGAGCAGGGCGGCACGCTGCGTGTGGATGTCGCCGAATCCGGTGACGGGCTGTCCCTGAGCGCGCAGGCCGCGCAACCCGAAGCGCTGCCCGCGGATTGATCCGCCCTGGATCAGGCTTGCCGCCGAGGGTTTTTCGGACAATCACCGGCCACGGCCGAACGACCGCCGGTTGACCGACGGAATGCCGTGTCGACGTCCAGTCGCCGAAGACTACTTCATGCGATACGTGATCCGGCCCTTGCTCAGATCGTAGGGTGTCATTTCGACCTTGACCCGGTCGCCGGTCAGGATCCGGATGTAGTGCTTGCGCATGCGCCCCGAGATATGCGCGGTGATGGTATGTCCGTTGTCGAGCTCGACCCGGAACATGGTGTTGGGCAGGGTTTCAAGCACCCGGCCCTCCATCTCGATCTGTTCGTCCTTTGCCATGTGACTCCTTGAATAGTTAAAACTGCGTTATTCTGCCACTGTTCCGGGTGGTTTCCAAGCCTGCTGTGTAAATTCGGCGTTATTTCACTTTACTCGGGAATGTGCCCGGGATAGCGCAATTGCTCCGGCCGGAAGCCATCGGCGATCCGGTAGTAGACATGCTGTATGGTCATGCCGTCGCGCTCCACCGTGGTCGATTCCAGCGGGCCGAGGCCTGTCAGGGCACGTTCCAGCCATGGTTCATCGATCAGCCTGGGTTCATGGCTGACCAGAATGACCGGGCGGTCCGGATCGCTTTCCGGATCGAACCAGCGCTCCCATTGCGAGCCGCTCATGCCGATGATGTTGCGCGCGGTGATGTTGTCCCGCCTGCCGTCGACATCGTGAAACGCCAGCGCCGCCGGGATGCTCCACTTGGCCATGCCGGCAATGATCGGCCGCCGGCCGGTGCGTTGCTCGACCTGCTGCTCGATGCGATGAACTTCCTGTGCAATCTCCGCCCAGCCCATGTAGCCGAGCCGATGTGGCTGCCAGGGCACGCCCGGAAGCCCGATCGAGGCGTAATGCATCAGCAGGCCGCAAAAGATCAGCGACAGCGGCAGCAGCGGCCGCCAGGCGGCACGCAGTATCTTCGGCGATGCCTTGGCGGAAACGCCGGCCGGTGGATGTACCGTGGCCGCCAGCAACGGCAGCATGCCCAGCCATGCCGGCACCAGCCAATGCAGCTTGATCGCGGTGAACATCGAGAAAACCGCGATGACAGCCAGCGGTGTCAGGGTCATGCAAAGCATGAACCTGCGCGATGTGTCATCGGGGCAAAGTTGCCGCCGTGCCGGGCCGAGCAGCCAGAGCATCGCCAGGCCGGCCAGGGGCGCAAGCGCAACCACGGTCTGCAGTGGGAGCCAGTGCGCATGAAAACCCGCGTCCTCGCTGATCCGCCGGGTCGACTGGAACGCAAACGAAGCCCAGTCGTTTCTCGCGTTCCAGATCAGAACCGGGGAAAACAGCGCCAGCGTCAGCAGCGCGGCCGCCCAGGCCTGCCACTGGCGCAGCGCCCGGCGGGCCGGGCGGTGGAACAGCATCAATACGGCAATCGCAGGCACCAGAAACAGCACGGTGTACTTGGCCAGCGCGCCCAGGCCCAGGCTGATGGCGACGCCGAACCAGGCGTTCGGTTGCCCAACCACCAGGGCCCGGTGCAGAAAATACAGGGCGGCCAGCCAGGCGGTCACGGCCGCGGCATCGGTGGTCATCAGGAAACCGCTACCGAACCAGGCCGGGACAACGGCAACCAGCATCGCTGCCAGCAGCGCCCGGGTCTTGTCGAAGATATTGCGGGTGTACAGGTAGGCAAACGCCAGCGCAAGCGGTGCCAGCACCAGGGTCGCCAGGCGCACACCGGCCGGGGTATCCCCGAGCAGCCAGGTACCGGCCAGGATCAACCACGCAGTCAATGGCGGGTGATCCAGATACGACAGCGCCGGGTGCAGCGTATACACCCAGTAGTACATCTCGTCGAAAATCAGCTCGACCTGGCCAAGATACAGCCAGCGCAGGCCCAGCGAGAACCCGATCAGGGCCAGGGCGGCCATGCGCCATCGGATTTCCGGGTTGGTATCGGCTGCGCGGGCCGGGAACACATAGAAGATTGAACCCAGGTAATTGACCACGGCGGTCATGGCCACGGCCGGCAGGATTGCCAGCGTGGCCGAAATCGCGAACTGCTCGGTCAGCAGGCCGAGGATGCCGCCACGCATGGCCAGCGCCAGCAGCGCCACGACCAGAAAGGCGGCATAGCGTTGAAGCGCCGGGCGATCGGTCTCGAACTGGCGGGCGAAAGTCCAGTGATAATTGAGGACGAAATTGCTCAGCGTGGCCGCGGCAAAGGCGCCGAAGTGAGCCGTGGCCAGGCCCATTCCAAGCCATTGGCGCAGGATCCAGAACACCGCCAGGTCGACTGCCACGCCGCTCAGGCCGACCAGGCCGAAGCGTGACATGTTGCCTAGCGTCAGACGGGCGCCGCCCAGCGCGGCCAGTCGGCGAAAGAACAGCCAGCGGACCCGGGCATTCATCTTCGAGGAACCGGCCTCGCGGTCATTGAACTGATAGGGAACTTCCAGCAGTCGCGGAGGAGGGGTGGTCCGCACCAGCACTTCCAGCAGCACCTTGTAACCGGCCTGCAGCGGTTGCAGTGACGACAGGCGTGCGCGCGTGGTCGCGAAGAATCCCGACATCGGATCCCGGGCATGGGTGAATGGCCAGGCAATCAGCGCCGCGGCGCGTGAATTCAGTCGTCGCCACCAGGGCCATTGGCCGATCGCACCGCCCTGAACATGCCGGCTGCCGACCACGACATCGGCCTGGCCGGCGCGCAACGGCTCCAGCAGCCGGGCGACGGCCTCGATCGGATGGGAGCCGTCGGCATCCATGACCAGGCAATAGCGGCCTCGGGCCAGTCGTGCGGCTTCGAGCACGGCCGCGGTCAGATCCCGGGTCCCGCTGCGACGATGCAGCCGTACCCGCGGATTGTCCCGGGCGCGGCTTTCCACTTCGGCTACGGTCGAGTCGCGGGAGCCATCGTCGGAGACCAGGACCTCGATGCGCCCGTCAAGCTCGTGCTCGGCCAACAATTGATCGATCAAGGCACCGATGTTGCCGCCCTCGTTGAGGGTGGGCACGATGATCGTGGCCTCGATTTCGTCTGCGGACGAATCGGTGCGATTGCCCGACCGTGCATCGGCGGGGTTGAAGGATGGAGTTCCCGGCAAGACCAGTCCACCGTATGAAGAAAAGTACCCCCGCGCCATGGCGCGACGGCTTGAATGCATCTGCTCCCTGCGCGATTCGCGCGCCGGCTAGTCTAGCCGACCCCGGCTGTTCGGTCGGAAAAATTTCATCAAGCTGTTGACAGGGCGGAATCAGGAGCTAAAATACCCAGCTTGATTGCGGGAATAGCTCAGTTGGTAGAGCACAACCTTGCCAAGGTTGGGGTCGCGAGTTCGAGTCTCGTTTCCCGCTCCAGATTGCCAGAAACCCCGGCCACAGCCGGGGTTTTTTTTGCACCAGTCGTGTGCAGCAAACCCAACCGCGCTACAATTCCGGCACGGTTGTTTCGGCAAGTGTCGCCGGCCAGGTGGCAGAGTGGTTATGCAGCGGCCTGCAAAGCCGTTTACCTCGGTTCGATTCCGGGCCTGGCCTCCAACTTCGCTTTTCCCTTCGTTGGCGGTCCATTCGACAGACCGCTGCTCCGCTCTGTATGATTTCCGGTATCGGGATCTTACAAGCAGCATAAAGTGACAGTAATCGCAGAGTAAGCAGGAAATCGAAATTTCTGCCGGGGTGGCGGAATTGGTAGACGCTGCGGACTTAAAATCCGCTGGTAGATTACCGTGCGGGTTCGAGTCCCGCCCCCGGCACCACTTTTCATCGATCGCTGCGGTCGCCGGCGACGCCGCGCATGAATTTGATCAAAGCTGCTCGCGCAGCACCTTCAGCTTGGCCTGGTACTGACGACGGTCGGCCTCGGCAATGGCGTTGTCGTGTGCGCGTCGAAATTCCCGCTGGGCCCGCCCGATATTGCCTGTCTCCAGGTAGACCTGGGCCATGCGCTGGTCGATTTCATGCAGATATGGAGCGATTCGCCTGGCCTGACGATAGTGGCGCAGGGCGTCGTTCAGTCGACCTTCGCGCAGCGCCTGGTCGCCCTGCGCCAGCTTCGGATACGGATCGGGATCAGGCAATGCCTGGATGCGCTCGTGCAACTGCTCGGCTTCCTGTTCGCGTCCCTGCGCCAGCATCATCCGTCGCAGGTTGCGCAGAATCAGCAATTCCTCGCCGGCCAGCTCCAGGGCATGCGCGAAGAGTTGTTCGGCCACCTCCTCTTGTCCGGCGCGGCGGTGCAGCACGGCCATCGAGTTGTAGATCTGACCGTTGCGCGGGTCGTGCTCCAATGCCTCGCGCAGCAGCCAGAAGCTGTCTTCGATACGCCCCTCGGACAAGGCCTCGACCCCGAGATTCTGGTAGACCAGCGCGATCATCTCGTTTTCTCTCAGCGGCAGGCCCCGGCGAGGAGGCTGGTCGGTGAAATAGTCGATCAGCAGATAGGAGCGCAGCGGAGCATTGGGGTCGTACGTGTCATCACCGGACTTCCAGGCTGGTGAGAAAAGCCGGGTCTGGATGTGGTCGGCGCTATAGATTACGCTGCCTTCCGAGGAATACAGCGGACGGGCCGGGGACAGCTGCCAGCCGGCCTCGACCCCGCCAAGACGCGCGTAGGCGGTGGTGACCAGGGCCAGCGACATGCAATTGCCAAGCTGGCGCTCGATGGTTTGCGCCGCGGTCAGCGTGTTGCTGCCGAACTCTACGTCCGAAAGATTCTGGACCAGGAACTCGTGAACCCGCTGGTTGGGCGGCAGGTAGGCGTTGCTGCGGTCGTGGAAGAAATCCAGGAACCGGTTTTGCTGCTCCGGCGTCAGCGCCAGGAATTCATCGATGCCGGGAACGGCCCGGCTCGGCTGGAATGCATCCTCTGCGAATGCCGGCAATCGATTCCGATCGGCAAGCCATCCGGATTCGTTCGAATGGGGCGCTGTGGCGCAGCCGGAAATCATGCTGGCCAGACCGACCACCGCTCCGGCAACCAGACCGGCGATCCGTCGGCGGGCTGAGTGGGGACGAAGTTGCCGAAGCAAGCCCGTGAAGGGTCGACGTGAAGAAAACGAAGAATTCAATTGCATTGCTCGAAACTCGCGGCCACATCCTGACCGACAGAACTCCTGGTCCAGTCTATCGACTTTGATCATCAAATTGCTATTTTGTTTCGCCGCCGATATATTGGCCGGAAATGCGGTCATCTTGCCGCGGGCAAGCAGGGAGGTGCGAAATGAGCGACTCGAGAAAGGCAGGTCAACGCAAGCACATGCGCTTTCGGCCCGATCAGGTCGAAGTGGCATTGATCCAGTTCAGCGAGGCTGAGCCGGAGGACTTCTTCTTCCAGGCCGAATCGGCGGGGCTGGTGCTGGAAGAGGCCTACGGAGGCTGCGGCCTGGTCATGCTCAGTCACTTCGACGCCATAGAGCCGGTGGAGGGCATGCGCTGCCAGGTAAAGGTCGGCAAGATCGGGCCGTTGCGGGCCGAGATTCGCTGGGTGAAGAAGCTCGATGACGATGTGGCGCGAATCGGGATCGAATACCTGGATCCGGTATAGGCCAGATCGCTGACGCCAGCCTGTACCATGACGCCGCGTCACAACTTTGAGGAGAAATGGCAGGCATGAGCATCAATATCGGGCTGGATTCGGAGATCGGTGATCTCCAGACCGTGGTCGTGCACACGCCCGGAGAGGAAATGGAGAACATGACCCCGGCGACGGCAGCCGAGGTTCTGTACGACGACATCCTGAGCCTGCCGTTGGCGCTGGCCGAACATCGCCAGCTCAAGGGTGTGCTGGAGCGTGTCTGCGACGTGATCGAGCTGGTCGATCTGCTCAGCCAGGTTCTGGAGCGCGAACGCGTGCGCCGCGCGCTGATCGAAGAGCTGACACGCCTGTTCGATTGCCCCGAGGTCTACGCTGAGCTGGAGGAGCTGGAACCACCGGCGCTGGCGCGGCAATTGATCCAGGGGACGCTCAAGCACCCGGACAGCCTGGAAAGATTCCTCGATCCGTCGCGCTACGCCATCCCGCCACTGCCGAATACCTTTTTCACACGCGACGCCACCATGTGTGTCAATCGCCGCGTGGTGATCGGTTCCATGGCCTATCGCGCCCGGGTTGCAGAAGCGCTCCTGCTCAAGGCGATTTTCAAGTACCACCCCGACATTCACAGCGGCGGTTTCTATTTCGACGGCACAGCCAACCCGACCACCGAAATCACGATCGAAGGCGGCGATCTGCTGGTGGTGAGGCGCGATCTGATCGTGATCGGCTACAGCGAACGAACTTCCGCGGCGGGAATCGACAAGCTGATGCGCGCCATCGCCAGCCAGGGCCCGGTCACCGATTTCGTCGTCGTCGAGATTCCCAAAACCCGCGCGACCATCCATCTGGACATGATCTTCACCATGGTCGATCGCGATTGCAGCGTGGTTTTTCCGCCGCTGATCACCGGCAGCCGCCGCTGTCGGGCGTTTCATTGCCGGTTCGGGCAGGGCGAGGGCGCGCGCATTGTCGAGTATCCGGGCGTGCTCGAAGCACTGGCCGGCCTGGGCATAGAGCTGCAGCCGATCAACTGTGGCGGCGACGACCTGTTCCACCAGGAACGCGAGCAATGGGGCAGTGGCGCGAACTTTTTCGCATTCGGGCCGGGGAAGATCCTGGGCTACAAGCACAACAGCCACACGCTGGAGGCCCTGCAGGCCGGTGGTTTCGCGGTCATGGAAGCCGAAGATCTGCTGTCCGGGAAGGCCGAATTGCCCGAATCGGGCAGGATCGCGGTCGCGATCGACGGCGCTGAACTCAGTCGCGGCGGCGGCGGCTGTCGTTGCATGACCATGCCGCTGGCGCGCGCCGACCTCTAGGAACGGAGGTGGGCGCCTGTGAGTTCCGATCCGCCAATTCCATCCTCGGCATTTTTCGGCTGGATTTGATCGGTATCAATTGAGACTTGTCGCAATTGTGTGAAGATTCGCTCGAAGTCTGGATGGGTGCGTTCGATTCGGGCTTTCGAATTTTCGCTGACGAGGGAAGCACATGACCGAGCAAGACAGCCGCGAATCGGACCAGAACAAGCGCGGCCTGTTCGCGCGCATCCGCGATTTCTTCTTCAAGCCCAGCAGCCGATACGGGCTGGGAGTCCTGCTGGTGGTCGGAATCGCCGTCGGCGTGGCCGGCTGGAACGGATTCATGGGGGTAGTCGATGCCACCAGCTCCAACCAGTTCTGCACCGGCTGCCATGAAATGGAAGCCTTTATTTTTCCCGACTATCTGACGAGCGCGCATGGTTCGAACAGCATGGGGGTTCAGGCCCAGTGCAAGGATTGCCATGTTCCGGATAGCTTCATCGGCAAGATGAAGGTCAAGATCAATGCAACGCTGGTCGAGGTGCCCGGCCATCTGACCGGCAAGATTGCGACTGAAGAAAAATTCAAGGCGCATCAGCTCACCATGGCCGAGCGGGTATGGGATCGCATGAAAGCGTCCGATTCCCGGGAATGCCGCAGTTGCCACAGCTATGAGGCGATGGATGCCGAGCAGCAGAGCCGCACGGCTCGCCGGCGCCACTCTCAGGAGTACCTGGAAGCGACCGGCAGCACCTGCATCGATTGTCACAAGGGTGTGGCGCACCCACTTCCGCCAGACATGTAGCGACATGAAACAAGTAGATTTTCCACCGGAGGCCGATCGTGGTTAGGAGAACCGTCATGAAGTCAGAAAGATCCGTCAGTCGTCATCGAATCGGGCAATGGGCGTTGACCGCCTTCGCGCTTTTCGCCTTATCACTCCCGCAAGCCTGGGGCTCGGTGGAAGAAAATCAGAAACTGCTCGAGTTTCTGGACGGTTTCCCGGCCGAGATGATCCCGGAAGAATCCGCAGACTCGGGCACCGGGTCGATCCAGGCGGCCGTTGGCGATGGGTTCGCCGGAGCGGCCGAATCGTTCGGGATGGACGGGGTGCTGGTGGAGTTTCGCGAGCGCCCGGCCCCCGAGAAATTGTATCCGGTCATTACCGGGGCTTCGGTCAGCGACGGCATCGTGACCATTCAATTCGATGTACTGGATGAATTCGGCACTGGCGTGGCTGGTTTCCAACAGGGCCAGAACGTTGCCTTCAGCTTCACCGCCAACAAGCTGGTCCCGGGCACCGGGGGCAAGACCGATGCATGGGTTTCCTACATTCGCGGTGCCGATGAGGGGGTGCCGGACGCCCAGGCCACAACATACAATCAAGGCACTTTTTCCGCTCAGGGCGGCGGAAGTTACACCTTCACTTTCGCGGATCCACTGGCCAGCATTTCCGGAATCGATTTTGAGCCGGCTCTGACCCATCGATTTGGCGTTGAGGTTCGAAGCGCGGTCGTCAGCGGTCAATCCGTTCCGGGCGCCGACACGGCGTTCGACATCCAGCCCTCGACCGGTGCCACCACGGGAATCCGCCAGCGGGAAATCATCGTCCAGGAAGACTGCGCAGCCTGTCACGGCAGCGAGGAATTCGCGTTCCACGGCGGCGCCCGCCAGGATGTTCGGCAATGCGTGTCATGCCACCAGCCCGGCTCGTTTGATGTCGGAAGTGGCAACACAATCGAGTTCGGGGTCATGATCCATAAGATCCACACGGGCGTGAACCTGACCCAGAAGCCCTATGAATTCTGCGGATTCGGTTGCGAAGCCTTCGGTGCACCGCCGGATGATTTCAGCAACGTGCTGTACCCGCAAAGCACGCAGAATTGCGTTGCATGCCACGACCCGGCCAACCCGGCAACGCCGCAGGCGATCAACGTCGCCAACGCGCCGACTGCCGAGACCTGCGCGTCGTGCCACGATGGTCTTTCCTTCGACGAAACCGGCCTGACCAACGAGCGCCGCGGCCACCCGGGTCTGGCGCAGCCGAACTCGACCTGCGCGGCCTGCCACAGCGACAACGGCCTGATGACCAACTCCATTGATGCTCACTACACCTTCAACACCCGTCAGGCGCTGGCCCGCCGGTTCAAGGTTGACATTCTGGATGTGGCCAACACTTCGGAAGGCGATTCACCGGTCGTGACATTCACCATTGTTGATCCCACCGATGGCGACCGGCCGTATGATCTGACCAGCGACCCGGCGTTTACCGGCGCGGCGACCAATGTCAGCATGCTGTTTGCCTGGCCGACCGCGGACTACACCAATATCGCCAACACGGCCGGTACCACTACCATAGGTGTGGTTGGCGGTCGCGCTGCCAGTATCAGCCTGGTCAGTTCAGCTGGCTTGCGCCCCTATGTGACCGACAACGGTGATGGTACTTACACGCTCGATACCTTCGCCGCACCCACGCCGCTGACAATTCCGGCCGCGGCCGCTCCGCTGGGTTCCGGCACCGTGACAATCGAGGGCCGTGCTGCTGCTGACTTCGATTTTGATGGGGTCTTCAGTGACCGGATTCCGCTTGCCAATGCGGATCGCACCTTCGCCATTAACGATGCCACACCGCAGCCAAGGCGGCAGATCGTCGCGCTTGAGAGCTGCCAGGATTGTCACGGAGTCAGCGATGGGCTGGCAGGCTTCCACGGTGCCAACCGCTCCGGCAACACGCAAGTCTGTTCGGCTTGCCATCATCCGGCCGCAACCGACATTCGAGTCCGCCCATTTGACCCGGATGGGGTTGCCAACAACCTTAATGAGGCGGCGGTTGATCTGTTGGAAAGCCAGATCGTCGATTTCAAGTACCTGATCCATGCCATCCATGCCGCCGACATGCGCGAAAACGCCTACGTGGTCTACGCGGGTGGTGGTCCATTCGACTTCAGCAACGTGACCTATCCGAAGTCACCAGCCGAGTGCAGTGCCTGTCACTTGCCGGGTACGTATGGACTGCCGCTTGGAGACAACGTGCTGGCAACCACCTCGCACACCGGGTCAACGCGCATTGCTGCAAATGACTTCGCACCAAGCGTGGCCGCAGCGTTCAACCCGACGATTGACAACAAGATCAGCCCTGAGGCGGCCGTATGTGCTTCCTGCCACGATTCGCAGGTTGCAATCGAGCACATGTCAATCAGAAGCGATAGCTTCATCTCGTTCGGCAATGCCTACCTGCAGAATCCGGACCCGGTTGGAAACCCGGATACGCAGGCGGTCATTGATGCAGGCCAACCCCAGAACTGCACGTTCTGTCACGGCCCCGGAAGATTCGTCGATGTGGCTGACGCGCATCGGTGAATCATTATCCGCTGAAGCGGCAGTCAGGCTGCCGCTTCAGCCATGAAATGCCTCTGGCCTGTCGGTTGATATCGACAGGCCATTGCACGTAAGAAGCACTGAATTCCGGTTCTGTCCACCATCCAAGAACGATGAAATGCTGAAGACCAGATTGATCCAACTGCAAAGCAGCCTGCCTGGCCTGGCAAGTGTCCTGTTCGCCGCCGTCTGCTTCTCGCTTCCCGGCGGCGTGGCCGCGCAGGATGATGCGATGCCTGACTACACGCGCGGCGGTGCCGACGACTGCCTGCGCTGCCACACGGCCGAGGACTACGAGCACCTGATGCCGATCTTCGACAGTCCGCACGGCGTCAGGACCGACTCTCGATCACCGTTCGGCAACCTGCAGTGCGAGGCCTGCCACGGACCTGGCGGCGACCATGCCGGACGCGTCCGGCGCGGACAGGAGCGCCCGCCCATGCCGGCATTCGGCCCCAACGCGTTGTGGTCCAAGGACAAACAGAACCAGATCTGCAGCGACTGTCACCGCGAGCAGGATCACCGTTTCTGGGAGGGCAGCCAGCATCAGATGGCCGAAGTCGGCTGTGCCGATTGCCACCAGTCGCATGCGCGGGTCGATCCAATGCGCATTGCCACCGAGCAGAACGAATCGTGCATGAGCTGCCATGTCGAGCAACGCGCGGAATTTCACCGGGCGTTTACCCACCCGATACGATTCGGCGAACTGAGCTGCAGCGACTGCCATCAGCCGCACGGGGCGGCAACCGAGGCGATGCTGTCCGATTTCAATCTGAACCAGAACTGCTACGGCTGCCATGCCGACAAGCGCGGGCCGTTTCTTTGGGAGCACGCGCCGGTGGCCGAGGATTGCAGCAACTGCCACCGTCCGCACGGCTCGAATCATCCCGGGCTGCTGACCCGGCGCGCGCCGCTGTTGTGCCAGCAGTGCCATTCGCGCGCCGGCCACCCCAGCGTGGGTTTGACTCCCGATGACATCGGTCCGAACCTGCAGTCGGCGTTCCTGCTTTCCGGCAGTTGCACAAGTTGCCACTCCCAGGTTCATGGCTCCAACCATCCTTCGGGTGCCACCCTGAATCGCTAGGTGCGGGGAGATTCGAACATGAATGCTACAGCCCAACAGAATTCCAGCAAGATCATCGCAAGCCTGCTGTTGCCGTTTCTGATGGTATTGGGGGGCGGCTCCATCGTGGCGCAGGAAGAGGCCGAGGATCCGGTCGAGCAGGAAACAGCGCAGGAAACTGCCGCGCCCGATACCAGCCAGTGGGTGTGCGAAAGCTGCCCGTTCAATTACGGTCTCGTCGGCAGCATCTACGCAGGCACCGGCTATGTTTCCGATGAACTGGCGGAATTCGGAAGTTTCCGAGGCCTGGACGATGACGGGTTTTTCGCCGATCTCGGCCTGGACCTGCAATGGCGCGCCGAAAACGGCAATTATTTTCGCGCGCGCGGAGAACGGTTGGGCCTGGACAGTCGCGACCTGTTCATCGAGGGCGGGCGCCAGGGGACCTACAAGCTCTGGCTGGGATACGACGAAATTGCGTTCTACCGGGATTTCCAGACCCGCACGATCTTCCAGGGTGCCGGGACCGCCGACCAGCGTCTGCCGGCCGACTGGATCCGCGGCGGCAGTTCACCCGACCTGCCGCGGCTGGACGACAACCTGTCCAGGATCAGGCTTGGACATGACCGCGAAAGCCTGACCCTGGGCTTCTCGGTGCAAAAACATCAGCCCTGGCGGTACGGGGTCGAGGTGGAGCGCACCACGCGCGACGGCACCCGGCAGCGCGGTGCCAGTTTCATTTTCCACGCCGCCGAGATCGCCGCACCCATCGACGAGGAAACCATCCAGGTCAATGCTTCGCTGGGCTACGTGCAGAGAAAATGGGAAGTCCAGCTCGGCTACGACCTTTCACTGTTCGACAATCGCAACCGGGCGGTGCGCTTCGAGAACCCGTTCCTGGGCATCAATGGCGCAGATGTGGGTGAGCTGGCGCTGCCGCCGGACAACCGCTTCCACCAGGTTTCGCTTTCAGGATCCTGGCGGGCGCGTGGCTGGCTGACCCTGATCGGGCAGGTCGCGTTCGGGCGGGCCGAGCAGGACGAGCGCTTTCTGGCCCCGACGCTCAACCCCAATATCTTCAATCCGGGTTTGCCGCGCGCCGATCTCGACGGTGAAGTAGACACTCGCATCATCAACCTGCGCGCAGTGGCGACATTGACCCGCAAGCTGCGCGGCACCATTCAGTTCGACTACGACGAACGTGATAACCAGACGCCGCGGGACAGCTTTGTCCAGGTCGTGGCCGATACCTTCGTGATCGACCCGAGAATCAACAACCCTTTCAGCTATGAGCGCATCGGCTTCAATGCATCGCTGGATTATCGCCTGTCGTCCATGATCCGGCTGGATGCCTCTTTCCGTTACCGGGAAACCGAGCGGACCTTCCAGGAAGTGGAGGATACCGACACGACGATCTGGCGTGCCCGGGCCCGCACTCGCCCCACCGACAAGCTGGGCGTGATTCTGGAAGTCAGTCGCGAAGATCGCAACAACGATCTGGATCCGACCGTACTCGACCAGCTGGAGAATCCGCAGCTGCGCCGCTTCCACTTTGCCGAGAAACAGCGCGATTTCATTCGGGTTTCGGCCGACTACCAGCTTCCGGCGGGTTTTGTGGCCGGGGCATATTACGAGCTGGCCGACGAGGAATTCAACGATACCCGGATCGGCCTGAGCGATGCACGTGATGAAAGATACGGCGTCAATCTTTCCGGTCAACTGGGCAGCCGGGCCGTGGTTCATGCATTCTTCGACCGTGAATCACTGGAGGCCGATATCCTGGGCGCCGACAACGTGACCGGCACTCCATGGCAGGCACGCCAGGACGACATTTTCAGGACCTTCGGCGTTGGGCTCCAGTTCACCAATCTGCCCGGAAAATGGCTGGATGCGAGGCTTGATTTCACCCAGTCCCGCGCCGACGGCGAATTGAGCATCGTCAAGCGCGGCGCGTCCATGCCGGACTTTCCTGACCTGGAAACAGACCGCTATACGCTCGAAGCTTCGGTCGATCGGCAGCTCAAGCAGAACTGGAACCTGCGCCTGGGCTGGCTGATGGAGAAGTTCTCCGACAGCGATTTCTTCCGCGACGTGGTCGATCCAGGCAATGTGCCGCTGCTGCTGAGCCTGGCCCAGCGCAGCCCGAACGAGACCGTCCATGTTGTCAGCGCCAGATTGCGCTACCAGTTTCGGTAACAAACCCGTAATAGCGATACAATAGGGACGTCGCCTGAACATGATCTTACCCACGCCAAGGAGCGAATGATGAATATGAAATTCAGCTACAAACTTGCCGGATTCGGTTTTGCCGCGGTCTTTGGCCTGGCCGGGGTTGTAATGGCGGATGCCAACGATGCCTGCATTGCCTGTCATGGCGATGACGGCACCAGCAACGACCCAAAAGTTCCGGTCATTGCCGGCGCTTCCGACTTCTATCTTGAAAGCCAGCTGTTCCTGTTCGCGGACGGTGATCGTCCTTGTGTAGAAGACTTCTTCGCCGCCAAGGAAGATGTCGATCTTGCAGACCACTGTGCCGCACTGGAAGGCTTCTCGGAAGATGAGAAAGTCGAACTGGCCGAATACTACTCCGGCAAGCCGTTTGTCGCCCCGGCACAGGAAATCGATGCCGCTCTGGCCGATCAGGGCAAGTCCATTCATGATCGTTCCTGCGCGCGCTGCCATTCCAACGACGGCGGCCTGGCGCTGGATGATGCCGGGATCCTGGCCGGGCAGCAGAAGCACTACCTGGTCCATCAGATCACGGCGTATCGCGATGGTGAACGCTGGGTGCCGGATGGCAAGCCGGACATGGACTATACCGACGAGCAGATCCAGGCCCTGGCCGAGCACTACGCCCGCGCGGGGCAATAAAGGACTGGCTGCCGGGTCGCCCTTCGGGCGGCCCGGCACGGTACACCCGGGCGCGGAAACCGGGTTCCCCATTCAGACACTTTGCAGGTGCTGCTCCAGCAGCATCCATGCGTAACTTTTCCAGAGGCGGAAAACCATTGGAACCACGGAAAGCCGACTACAGGGACGAATTGCACACCGGAAGCGTTGACTCCAGTGGCGCCGGCGCGGTTGCCATCCCGCATTACATCTCCGGTCATTACCGGTGGGCATACCTGTGGAAGCCCGGCATCTGGTTCTTCGACCACATGCCGATCATCAATTGCATTGTCTTCGGCCAGTACCGCAAGATGGTCGATGCCACGCTTGCCCATATCACGGACGACCAGCACACCGGCAAGACGGTCCTGATTGCCTCGGCCTATGGCAACCTGGTGTCCCGTTTGGCCGAACGGCTTGGCGAAAACCCCCTGACTGTGCTTGACGTGGCACCGGTGCAACTCGAACTGGCGGGTCAGAAACTTGCACGGGCCGGCTTGCGCGACAACGTCGAGCTTTGCCGCATGGATGCCGAAGCACTGGAGTTCGAGGACAACTCGTTCGATACCGGGCTGATGTTTCTTCTGCTCAACGAGATGCCGCCCGAGGCGCGTGAGCGAGCCCTGAAGCATGCGCTGCGGGTCATCCGGCCCGGCGGGCAGCTGATCGTGACCGAGTACGGGGAACTGGGCAAAAAGCATTTCCTGCATCGTTTCCCGCCGATGCGCTGGCTGGTCACGCGCGCCGAACCCTGGCTGGACAGCCTCTGGCGCAGCGATCTGGGCGATCTGATCTCCAGCTGCGCGGAAGAAGCTGGAAAGAGAATAGAAAGTGTCGACAAGACATTGATATTCAGCGGTTTTTACCGCGTAAAAAGGTTCAGGATCACAAGCTGATGTCTGCCAGCAGGTTCCCCGCGCGACTGGATGTGCTGCAAGGTGCCAGCGGCCTGTTTCTGGCGCTGTTCATGTGGTTGCACATGTTTTTCGTGTCCTCCATCCTCATTGGCAAGGATGCGTTCTGGCATGTGGCGCGTTTTTTCGAGGGCTACCACATCTTCGGCAAACCGTACCCGATCCTGGTCACCCTGATCGCGGGCCTTGTATTTGCCATCCTGATCTTCCACGCGGCGCTGGCACTGCGCAAGTTCCCGTCGGACTGGAAGCAGTACAGCACCTTCCGTCAGCACGCCCACGACATGAAGCACGGCGATACGACATTGTGGTTCGTGCAGGTCTGGACCGGGTTCGCGATGTTTTTCCTGGCCTCGATCCATCTCTACACCATGATGACCCAGCCCGAAACCATCGGCCCGTACGGCTCGGCCGACCGCATCGTCACCGACTGGTACTGGCCGCTGTACCTGGTGCTGCTGTTCGCTGTCGAACTGCACGGATCCATTGGCCTGTACCGGCTGGCGGTCAAGTGGGGCTGGCTGGAGGGGAAGAACCCCGACGCCACGCGCCGCAACATGAAGCGCGCCAAGTGGGCCGTCACGGTCTTCTTCCTGACACTCGGCCTGCTGTCGCTGGCCGCCTATATCCGGATCGGCATTGACCATCGCGACAGCTACGGCGAGCTGTATGCGCCGCCGGGTATCGAATGGCCGGTGGAGAAATCGCGATGAAACTGGTTTACACCGACGTACTGGTGATCGGCGGCGGGCTGGCCGGGCTGCGCGCCGCGGTCGGCGTCAAGCGCCGCGGACTGGACACTATGGTGCTCAGCCTGGTGCCGGCCAAACGTTCGCACTCGGCTGCCGCCCAGGGCGGCATGCAGGCAAGTCTCGCCAGTTCCGTAATGGGGCAGGGCGACAACGAGGATGTGCATTTTGAGGACACGGTCAAGGGCTCGGACTGGGGCTGCGACCAGCAGGTCGCGCGCATGTTCGTTCACACCGCGCCGAAGGCCGTGCGCGAGCTGGCCGGCTGGGGCGTGCCGTGGAACCGGGTTCGCTCCGGCGAGCGGGAGGCCGTGGTCAATGCCGAGAAGATCACCATCACCGAATCACCCGAGGCGCACGGACTGATCACCGCGCGCGATTTCGGCGGCACAAAGAAATGGCGCACCTGTTATACCTCCGACGGCACCGGTCACGCCATGTTGTTCGCCCTGGGCGACCGCTCGATTGCCGAAGGCATTCCGGTCATGGAGCGTATGGAGGCACTGGCCCTCATTCACGAGGGCGGGCGCTGTTACGGCGCGGTCGTGCGCAATCTGGTCACCGGTGAATTGACTGCATTTCTGGCCAGGGCCACCGTCATTGCCACTGGCGGCTACGGTCGGATCTACAAGGTTTCGACCAACGGCATCATCTGCGAAGGCACCGGCATGGGCATTGCGCTGGAAACCGGTGTCGCGGAGCTCGGGAACATGGAGGCGGTACAGTTCCACCCCACCGCGATCGTGCCGGCCGGCATCCTGACCACCGAGGGCTGCCGCGGCGATGGCGGCATCCTGCGCGACGTCGACGGGCACCGCTTCATGCCCGACTACGAGCCGGAGAAGAAGGAACTGGCCTCGCGCGATGTCGTTTCGCGCCGGATGACCGAGCACATGCGCAAGGGCAAGGGCGTCAAGTCCCCTTACGGTGATCACCTGTGGCTGGACATCACCGTTCTGGGCCGCGTGCATGTCGAGAAGAACCTGCGCGAGGTCAAGGACATCTGCCATTACTTTCTCGGCATCGACCCGGCCGAGGAATGGATCCCGGTTCGCCCGACCCAGCATTATTCCATGGGCGGGATTCGCACGAAGCATACCGGCGAAAGTACGACGCTGAAGGGCCTTTATGCCTGTGGCGAGGCCGCCTGCTGGGATCTGCACGGCTTCAACCGCCTGGGCGGAAACTCGGTGGCTGAAACCGTGGTCGCGGGCATGATCGTCTCGGAGTTCGTGGCCGATTACTGCCAGTCCGATGAAAGCGACATCAACATCCCGACCGCGCTGGCGCGCGAGTTTCTGCAGCGCGAACAGGGCAGGCTGGATGCGCTTCTCGACGGCAAGGGAACCGAATCGGTCCACGCCATCCGGCGGCGCATGGAAGAGATCATGATCGACAAGGTCGGTATCTTCCGCACCGGTAGTGAACTCGACGAGGCAGTGCACGAGTTGCAGGAACTGCTCCAGCGCAGTCGCAACCTCGGACTGACAAGTAACGTGCGGGGCGCCAACCCGGAACTGGTCGCTGCCTACCGGCTGCCGAAGATGCTCAAGGTCGCCCTGTGCGTGGCTCTGGGCGCGCGCGAGCGTACCGAAAGCCGCGGTGCGCATTCGCGCGAGGACTTTCCCAGGCGCGACGACGCCAACTGGCTCAAGCGAACCCTGACGACCTGGAAAAGCGAGGACGACACGCTGCCGAATCTCGGCTACGAAGCACTGGATGTCGGCAAGATGGAGTTGCCGCCGGGCTTCCGCGGCTACGGTCAGGCCAATCATGTCGACCATCCGGATACCGAAGCGCGGCGCCTGGAGGTCACGAAGATTCGTGAGCAGATCGGAGGGGCTGACCGTTTCGAAATCCAGCGCCGCCTGATGCCGTTCGAGCACTTGCTGCCGGAACGCTACCGTGGCCGTAACGAACGTCTGGAAGAACCCCATGCCACCTCATAGGAAATTCCATGTCGTCATGCAATCCCTCGGTATGAAGATTCGCCGGGGACGTGGCCCCGGCCTACGCGATGCGTTGCACGCGCGAGTAGGCCGGCCCCACGCGGCCGGCATCGACTCGAACCCTTCGCGATCCGGAGTGTTCACTGCTGCATCGCTTAGATGCTGCGCCAGGAACCTGTCTGCAGGCGAATCCTCACAGGCCAGACCATGACTGAAACCTCGAATCCCCGCCGCCTGACCATCAAGATCCTGCGCCACAATCCGCAGGATCCGGCCAGTGAGCCGCACGTCGAATCCTTCGAACTCGACGAAGCGCCCGGCATGACGTTGTTCATCGCGCTCAATCACATCCGTGACCAGCACGCCCCATCGCTGCAATTCGATTTCGTCTGCCGGGCCGGCATCTGCGGAAGTTGCGGAATGATCATCAACGGCCGCCCCGGGCTGGCTTGCCGCACGCTGACCAGCAAGCTGGGCCCGGAGATCACGCTCGCGCCGTTGCCGGTATTCAAGCTGATCGGCGACCTTTCAGTCGACACCGGCGCCTGGGCCCGCGAAATGGGCGAGCGACTGGAAACCTGGGTGCATCAGGAAACCGAGCCCGACGTCGACCGGCTCGAAGAGCGCATGGACCCGGACCTGGCCGAGGAAATCTACGAACTGGACCGGTGCATCGAATGCGGCTGCTGCATCGCCGCCTGCGGCACGGCGCGCATGCGCAAGGACTTCATCGGCGCCGCCGGCATCAACAAGGTCGGCCGCTTCCGCCTCGACCCGCGCGATCAGCGCTCCGACCAGGACTTCTACGAGCTCATCGGCAACGATGAAGGCGTATTCGGCTGCATGAGCCTGCTCGGCTGCCACGACGTCTGCCCCAAGGGCCTGCCGCTGAAAACCCAGATCGCATTCATGCGGCGAAAAATGGTCAGTGCTGGATAGACAGGGCACCTGCCGGTAATCGGCCGCTGAATACCGACGGCGGCATAAAACCGATTGACAATCGGTTTTATGCCCTGTACAGTCCCGGCTTCCTGTTTTGGGCCGGTTCCTGATGACCAGACAATCCCAACCGCATGCGCCCCGTCTGGGCGAGCTGGAGATTTCCGTACTGGAACATCTTTGGACGATTGACACGGCAACTGCAAAATCCGTGCATGAGCTTGTCGGCCGTGGCCGCGGCATTGGGCTGAACACCATTCAATCCACGCTGGACCGCCTGTATCGCAAGAACCTGCTTTCCCGGCGCAAGGTCGGTCGGGCGTTCTGTTATTCCGCAGTCGTGACAAGGGCCTCGCTGCTGGCTTCACTGGTTGCCGAGGCGGCCTTGCGCCTGGGCCAGGACCGGTCCATGGCGATGTCGGCGCTGGTCGATGCCGCCGAGCAGCTTGACGAGGCCGCACTTGACGAGCTCGAACATCTTGTTGCATCCCGCAAGAGTGCGGCCGGAGGCGGCCGATGACTGGATTGTTCGGCCTGCTTGCCAGCATCGCCGTGGCCGGCGGCGCGCTTGGCGCCTTGGCCGCTTTGCCGGCGTCGAGATGGCTGCTTTCAGATTCGCTGACGCCGGCCACGCGCTGCCGGCGCGTTGAACTGCTGGCGTTGCTGCCGCTGGGCGGCGCACTGCTCGGGGTTTCGGCATTGCTGCTTCCGGCATTGCTCAAGCTTTTCGGCGTGATCGACGATCACTGCCTGGCACACGGGCTGCAGCACCCGCATTTCTGCCTGCGCCATCCGCCGCAATTCGCCCCGGGATTGCTGACCGGAGGACTCCTGCTGCTGTGCGTATTTCCGCTTGCGGGCGTTTGGCGAATCGTGCGTGAGGGTAGTGCCCAGTTCAAACTGGCCGCGGCGATCGAGCATTTGGCCGGCACGCACCAGGTAATCATCAAGGCCGAGACGGAAACGCCACGTGCGTTCGTGTTCGGCTTGCGACGGCCACGTATCGTGCTGTCTGCCGGACTGCTGCGCAACCTTACGCCGGCACAGCGGCGGGCCGTGGTGCGGCATGAAATCGCTCATGCGCGGGCTGCCGACCCCTTGCGCGGGCTTGTGCTCGACTTGCTGCTGGCCTTGCATCTTCCGGGGGTCGGGGCAAGCTTGCGGCGCTGCTGGCGCCAGGCGGCCGAGGAGCGTGCCGATGATGCCGTGGCGAAACAGGGTCACGGCCTGGCACTGGCTTCGGCGCTGCTGCGATGGCTGCGTCTGGACGCCGGCGCGACGCCGCCGGATCCGAGCGTGTTTGCCGCCAACACGGGCAATGTATCGCGCCGCATCAGGCGCCTGGCCGAGGACCGCGGCGAGATGCGCGCCTCGGCATGGTTCGGGCCGCTGCTGGGCACCCTTGCATTGCTGGTCGGAACGACGCTGATCGCCGCGCATCATTCGATCGAAACCCTGGTCGGCTGGCTGTGATCATGCGCCGAATCATCGGGCCGTTCGCACTGGCCGCGGCACTGGTCTTTCAGTCGCAGCCGGTCGTCGCACAGCCGTTGACCGAGGGCGAGGCGGTTCGGCTTGGTCTGGAAGTCGCAGCCTGGCGCGAATGGGTCCACGCTTCGATGAACGAGGCGCGGAACCGAACCGGCGCGACCGGCCTGCTGGCCAACCCGGAGTTCGAATTTTCCGATGAATCACTGGATCTTCCCGGCGGCAATACGGAGCGCTACTACTGGTTGCGACAACCGCTGGACCTGACCGGCCGGAAATCCCTGGAGCGCAGGTCGGCGCGGGCGGCCGAAGGTCTGACGTCGGCCGACGTGGCGAAGGTCGAGCGCCAGCGCGCCGCGGCCATACGCCGCTCTTTCCACCAGGCGCTCCGGCTGGGACACGAAACCGAGGTGATCGAGGTCTGGCATGACCGCCTGGGAGAGCTTGGGCAGGCTGTGGCCGAGCGCGTTCGGGTGGGTGATGCTTCACGCTTCGATCAATTGCGCATCGAGCAGGAAACAAAACTGCTTCAGGGCCGCCTGGCGACGCGCCGGGCCGGCCTGCATGCAGCCAGGGAACGTCTTTTCGGCCTGCTGGACCGCTCGCCGCGTGCACTTGCCGGCCGCTTGCTGCCGGGCGAGCCGCCGGCCGCAGCCATGGTCCTGCAAGCGCTGCAGCTACACCCGGAAATCGCCCGGCTGCAGGCCGGCGCCGAGGCCGACCGGCTGACCGCGCGTGCGGCCGGTCGCGAAGTCTGGCCTGAAGTCACGCTGGGCGTGGGCGTGCGTGAATTCGCCGATGCCGGAATCTCCGAAACCGGCGGCGTGTTTTCGGTCGGGATCGAAGTCCCGTTGTTCGACCGCGGGCGCCAGCGGCGGGCCGCGGCCGAGGCCGGGGCAGGGGCCAAATCGGCCGAGACGGCGCTGGCGCTGGCGCGACTGGAATCCGAAGCGCGGGCCGTCCTGCAGGAACTTCAAGCGCGCCGGCAGGCAGCGTTGGCGATGCGCGATGCGACGACTGACGATGCGGATTCGCTTCCGGCCATCGCCGAGGCTGCCTACCGGGCCGGCGAGATCGGCGTGATGAACCTGATCGATGCCTGGCAGACCGAACTGGACTTGCAGCTGCAGGCCCTGGAGCTGGAATACGCGGCACGCCTGGCCGCGATTGAATTGACCCAACTGACCGGAGAACCGCAATGAGATACCCGCTGATCCTGACCGCAACGATTGTCACCGCAACCCTTGCCCTGGCCGCCTGCGGCGACCACGCCCACGACGGCAGCGAATCACACAGCCACGACGCCGATGGCCACACCCATGACAGCGGCCAGGCGCACGACCATGGCCCGGGCGCGGATCATTCGCATGCGGAAGATTCCGACACCTCTACGCAGGCGTTCTACGGCGACGAAGCCGACGATGCATCTTCTGGCCATAGCCATGAGGACGAGCACGGGCACGACCATGGCGAGGACGAGCATGCTCATGAACACGAAGATGACGGACACAGTCATGACGGCGACTCCCATGAGCATGACGACCACGACCACCACTGAACGTACTTATCGAAAAGGCGTGAAATCAAAAGCGGGTTACCACGAAGGACACGAAGAACACGAAGGGAAAAAGCAGTTCAAGAGCCTCCCTTTGAACAATCTGCCTTTCTAACGGATTTTCTTCGTGCTCTTCGTGTCCTTCGTGGTTAATGCTCTTTTCGAATTTCCCATCTGCATTCATTCGTAGTTCCATTGACCAGGCCCATCATGTCACTGCAATTTCCAAAGAATTTCCTGCTTCCGGTGCCGCTGATCGCGCTTGTGGCTGCGTTGCTCGCCGGTTGCGGCGGGTCGGAACCGGGCGGTCACAGCCATGCGCCAGGGGAGGACGACCACGCTCATGACGACGGGCCGGAAGTCGAGGTGGTGACTCATTACACCGCCGAAAGCGAGCTTTTTGTCGAGTTTCCGCCGTTGGTGGCCGGTCGCGGCTCGCGTTTTGCAGCGCATGTCACGCGGCTGGCCGATTTCGAGCCGGTACGGTCCGGCAGCATGGATGTGGTGCTGGCGCGTTCCGGCCGGACCGTGGCCCGCTTCCGGGTCGATCAGCCGGCGCGCGACGGGCTGTTCACGCCCACCGTCACGCCGCGCGAGGCCGGCGAATTCGATTTGCGAATCGAGGTTCAGGCGCCCGGGTTGAACACCGTGCACGAACTGGGCCGGTACCGGGTATTTGCCGATCCGTCCGCGGCGCGAATCGCCGGGCAAACCCCGGCCGCTGAGATCGACAATCTGATCGGCTATCTGAAGGAACAGCAATGGAGCGTGCCGTTCGCAACCGAAGCGGCACATCAGGTGCCGATGCGGGCCTCGGTGCCCGGCGTCGCCCGGGTCCATGCTCCGGCCGACGGCAGCGCGCTGATTACCGCACCGGACGACGGTTACTTCGCCGCCTTCGAGATTCCGCGCGCCGGCCGCATCGTCAGCGCCGGCGAGACGCTGGGATACCTGGTGCCCCGGTTGGGCGAGGGGACCGACTTTGGCCGGCTGACGGTGGAACTGGAACGGGCGCGCAACCGGCTGGAACTGGCGCGCAGCGATGTCGCACGCTTGGAAGACCTGGTCGAGAAGGGCGCGGTGCCCGAGCGTCGGCTGATCGAGGCGCGCGCTGAACTGGATGTCGCGCAAAGCGAGTTCCAGTCGGCCCGCGGGCGGATCGAGCAAAGACAGGGCGGCACGGGGGATGCCGGGATTGCGTTGCGCGCCCCGGTAGCCGGCGAAATCATCGATGTGGCGATCGCACCGGGCGCGTTCGTGCGCGCCGGCGAGCCGATCCTGTGGCTGGCCGAGCCGGGCCGCCGCTGGCTGG
>SR_TP_S13solDRAFT_1000235_pt1 | contig 25800 bp, 26 predicted proteins | sample SodReaTP_S13sol_FD_11159 | JGI IMG/M metagenome (IMG submission 11159)
CCCGCCCCCGCCGCCGCGGCAAGCCTCGGCGGCAATCCTATCGGTGCCGGGCCTGTCGGCGCCAGGAAGCGGGCGGAAAGGCGCCGGGGCGGCGCGACTTGCAAAGAAGCGGTCGCCGTGGTGCTCTCCTCCGCGGCCCGGCGGGGCTCTTGTGTCGCCGGGACGACAAAGGTCCGCTAGCGACGGAGAGGTCGATGGAACGGGAGTCGATGGAGTTCGACGTGGTGATCGTGGGTGCCGGGCCGGCGGGCCTGGCGGCGGCGATCCGGCTGCGTCAGCTCGCTGCCGAGAGCGGGCGCGAGATCAGCGTCTGCGTGCTCGAGAAGGGCTCGGAGGTCGGCGCCCACATCCTCTCCGGCGCAGTCCTGGAGCCGCGGGCGCTGAACGAGCTGCTGCCCGACTGGAAGGAGCGCGGCGCGCCGCTGAACACCCCGGTCGGCGAGGAGCGCTTCCTGCTGCTGAGCGAGAAGGGCCGCCTCTCCGTCCCGATCTCGCTGCTGCCGAAGCAGACCCACAACCACGGCAACTACATCGTCTCCCTGGGCAACGTCTGCCGCTGGATGGCGGAGCAGGCCGAGGCCCTGGGCGCCGAGATCTACCCGGGCTTCGCCGCCGCCGAGGTGCTCTACGACGACGAGGGCCGGGTCTGCGGCGTCGCCACCGGCGACATGGGCATCGGCCGCGACGGCGAGAAGAAGGGCAGCTGGCAGCCCGGCATGGAGCTGCGGGCGAAGTACACCCTCTTCGCCGAGGGCTGCCGCGGCTCGCTCACCAAGACGCTGGAGCAGCGCTTCGGCCTGCGCGAGGGGCGCGATCCCCAGACCTACGGCATCGGCCTCAAGGAGCTCTGGGAACTGGATCCGGCGCAGCACCGCCCGGGGCTGGTGCTGCACAGCGCCCTCTGGCCGATGGACGACCGCACCTGGGGCGGCTCCTTCATCTACCACCTGGAGGACAACCAAGCCTACGTCGGCTACGTCGTCGGCCTCGACTACCGCAACCCCCACCTCTCGCCCTTCGACGAGTTCCAACGCTTCAAGACGCACCCCGCGATCCGGCCGATGCTGGAGGGCGGCAAGCGCATCGCCTATGGCGCCCGGGCGCTCAACGAAGGCGGCTGGCAGTCGGTGCCGAAGCTTGCCTTCCCCGGCGGCCTGCTGGTCGGCTGCGCCGCCGGCTTCCTCAACGTGCCCAAGGTCAAGGGCAGCCACACCGCGATGAAGACCGGCATGCTGGCGGCCGAGAGCGTGGCCGAGGCCCTGGCCGGGGGCGACGAGGGCCAGGGGACGCTGGAGGGCTTCGAGGAAGCCTACCGCGGCTCCTGGGTGCACGAGGAGCTGCACCGCGCGCGCAACTTCCGCCCGGCGGCGGCGCGCTGGGGCAACCGCCTCGGCTTCCTTTACGGCGGCCTCGACCTCAAGCTCTTCGGCGGCCGGCTCCCCTGGACCCTGCGCCACAAGCACCGCGACCACGAATGCCTGAAGCCGGGCGCCGAGATGCCGAAGATCGACTATCCCAAGCCCGACGGCGTGGTCTCCTTCGACAAGCTGTCGAGCGTCTTTCTCTCCAACACCAACCACGAGGAAGACCAGCCGGTGCACCTGCGGCTGGCCGATCCGGCGATCCCGGTGGAGCGCAACCTTCCGCTCTACGACGAGCCGGCGCAGCGCTACTGCCCGGCGGGGGTCTACGAGGTGGTGCGCGACGAGGCGGGCGGCAGCCCGCGCTTCGTGATCAACGCGCAGAACTGCGTGCACTGCAAGACCTGCGACATCAAGGACCCGGCCCAGAACATCAACTGGACGGTGCCGGAGGGCGGCGGCGGCCCGAACTACCCGAACATGTGAGGGGAGGCGCCCCCGCCGACGGTCGACCGCCGCCGCCGGCTCCGCTAGACTGCCGCGCGTTCCTGTCTCCCGGGAGACCGTCGGCGAGCATGACCTCTTCACCCTGGCGCCTGCGCGCCTGTCTCTTTCTCGGCTTTCTCGCCGCGAGCCTCGCCGTGCTGCCGGCAACGGCGGCGGCGCAGGCCAACGGCTCGGCGCTGCCGATCCGCAGCCCGGCCGGCGGCGACAGCGGCTTCGGCAGCTTCCTGGCGGGGCTGGCGGCCGAGCGCGGCGGCGACTACGGCGCGGCCGCGGACTTCCTGATGGAAGCGCTGGCGCGCGATCCCAACCAACCCGAGCTGCTGCTGCAGACCTTCACGCTGAGCGCGGCCGAGGGCCGGATGAACCGTGCCCTGACCCTGGCGCAGCGGCTGCGGGACATCGGCATCGAGGAGACCGGCGCCCTGCTGCTCCTGGCAGGCGACGCGCTGGCGAAGGGCGAGGCGGCGCAGGCCCGCGCCCTGCTGGCGGCACAGCCGGAAGGGGGCCTGGCGGTACTGACGCGCCCGCTGCTCGACGCCTGGCTCGCCGCCGCCGAAGGCGAGGGCGAGGAGGCGCTGGAGCGGCTCGCGCTGCTGGAGCTGGAACCCGGCCTGGGCGCCCTGGTCGAGCTGCACCGGCTGCTGCTGCTCGACGTGCTGGGACGCCCGGCGGAAGCGCTCGCAGCCGCCGAGGCCCTGCTGCAGCGCGGCGAAAGGCCCTCGCTGCGCATCGTCTGGCATGTCGGCAACCTGTTGGAGCGCGAGGGACAGGCGGAGCGGGCCGAGGCGCTCTACGACGAGTTCGAGGAGGCCAATCCCGACAGCCTGATGCTGGAGGCCGTGCGCGCCCGGCGCACGGCCGGCATCGTGCCGGCGCCGCTGGTCCCCGACGCCCGCAGCGGCTTCGCCCAGGCCCTCTTCGACTTCGCCAGCCTGATGGCGCAGGAACAGGCGACGATCCCCGCACTGGTCCACGCCCGGCTGGCGCTGCACCTGGTGCCCGACCTGCTGACCGCACGGGTGCTGGTGGGCGAGATCCTTCAGTACCAGCAGCGCCACGCCGCGGCGATCGAGCTCTACGAGGCGATCCCCGCGGATTCGCCCTTCGCCTGGAACGCCGGGCTGCGCATCGCCGAGGAGCTGGAGCGCCTGGAGCGCCACGAGGAGGCCGCGGAACGCCTGCGCCGGCTGGCGGAGCAGCGGCCGGAGCGCCACGAGCCGCCCTACCGCCTCGGCAACCTCCTGCGCGGCCAGGAGCGCTTCGCCGAGGCCGCCGAGGCCTATGGCGAGGCGATAGAGCGGATCGGCCAGACCACCCGCCAGCACTGGGTGCTCTACTACTTTCGCGGCATCGCCCACGAGCGCTCCGATCGCTGGGAGGAGGCCGAGCCCGACTTCCTGCGGGCGCTTGAGCTGGAGCCGGACCAGCCCTACGTGCTGAACTACCTCGCCTACTCCTGGGTGGAGCAGGAGCGGAACCTGGAGGAGGCCGAGGAGATGCTGCTGCGCGCCGTCGCGCGCGAGCCGGACGACGGCCACATCGTCGACTCCCTGGGCTGGGCCTACTATCGCCTCGGCCGCTACGAGGAGGCGGTGGAGCAGCTGGAGCGGGCGGTCGAGCTGCGGCCGCAGGATTCGGTCATCAACGATCACCTGGGCGACGCCTACTGGCGCAGCGGCCGCGAGCGCGAGGCGATCGTACAGTGGCGCCGGGCGCTCAGCCTGGATCCCGAAGAGGAGGAGGTCCCGGTGATCGAGCGGAAGCTGCGCGAGGGGCTGCCGCCGCCCGGAGAGCGGATTTGACTCCAGGCGGCGACCCGGCCGGAGCAGTGCCGGCCGGAGCAGTGGTCGTCGCCGCCCCGGCCAAGCTCAACCTCACCCTGGCGGTGCTGGGCCGCCGCCCCGACGGCTACCACGAGCTGGAGAGCTTGGTGGTCTTCGCCGGCTACGGCGACTGCCTGGAGGCGCTGCCGGCCGAAGGGCTGTCGCTGGATCTGGAGGGGCCCTTTGCGGCGGCGCTGGCTGGCGAGGGCGGGGACAACCTGGTGCTGCGCGCCGCGCGGCTGCTGGCCGAGGCGGCCGGTGTCCCGGCCGCGGCGCGGCTGCTGCTGACCAAGCGGCTGCCGGTGGCCGCCGGCCTGGGCGGCGGCTCGGCCGACGCCGCCGCCGCCCTGCGGGCGCTGTCGCGGCTCTGGGGCCTGAGCCTCTCGGAAGAGGAACTGCAGGGACTGGGGGCGGCGCTGGGCGCCGACGTGCCGGTCTGCCTCTACGGCCGCCCGGCGCTGTTGCGGGGCCGCGGCGAGCGGCTCGAACCGGCGCCGCCGCTGCCGTCGGCCTGGCTGGTGCTGGTCAACCCCGGCGAGGCGCTGCTGACCGCCACCGTCTTCCGCGCCCGCGCCAGTGCCAACGCCGGCGCCTTCTCCGCGGCCGCGGCCTGGTGGCGCGACCGGCCCGCCGACGCCGCCGCGCTGGCCGACCGGCTGAGCGGGCGGGGCAACGACCTGCAGGCGGCGGCGCGACGGCTCTCTCCGGCGATCGACGCGGTGCTGGCGGCCCTGGCCGGCACGGCCGGCTGCCTGCTCGGGCGCATGACCGGCAGCGGCGCCACCTGTTTCGGCCTCTACGGCGAGCCGGCCGAAGCCGAGGCCGCCGCCGCCACGCTGGCGGCGGCGCATCCGGGCTGGTGGGTCAGGGCCGCGCCGCTGCTGCTGGAGGGCGAGGCGGCCTGAGGGTCAGGCGCCCGAGGATCAGGCACCCTGGCCGGCGGCGAGGGGCTTCACCCGCGGGGTGCGCGAGGCCTTGCGCAGGTCGCGGCGCAGGTAGCGCTGGTCGTAGCCGTTGAAGAGGTGTCCCAGCAGCCCGCGGTCCAGGTCCGAGGTGCCGAACAGCCAGTCGGCGATGGGGAAGGTCAGGTTCATGTTCCGCTCCATCATGATCGACTGGTCGTGATGGGCGGTGTGGTGCCGCCGGATGGTGTTGACGAAGGGGCAGTGCCGCACGAAGGCATTCTCCTCCACGTGGCAGCAGAAGTGCATGAACTCGTAGATCAGGTACATGCCGGTGGTAGTGCACATCACCAGCCAGCCGACGGTGGGCGAGAGCAGCCAGCCCAGCAGCAGCGCGCCGGGGATCGACATCAGGATGAAGACCACCAGGGCGTAGGGCGGGAAGAAGGTGACCCGCCAGTCGTGCTGTCCGGCGAAGCGCATCTCCTTCTCGGTGAAGAACTGATGGTGCTGCAGGGTGTGGCGATTGTAGATCGCCCGCAGCGCCCGGTTCGGCAGCGGCCGGTGCATGACGTAGCGGTGCACCATCCATTCGAAGAGGTTGGCCAGGACGAAGACCACCGGAATCGCCAGCCATTCCCACCAGGCCACCGCGCCGATGTGGGAGATGTAGACGTACATCGCCGTCAGGCCGATGGCGTAGATCACGGCGACGTGGAGCCAGCCGTTGTACCAGCCGGCGATGCGGCTGCGGTATTCGCCGCGGTAGCTGCGCTGCCGCTCGCTCATCGCGGTCTGTGCCAGTTCCATCTCGCTTCCTCCTCGCCGACGGGCCTTCGTTCCGTCTGATATATTACTGATCGTCACGACATAGGCAAGTGAGGCCATGAAGTAGCCTTGCCGTCATCCAGAGCGCAGCGAAAGACAACGAGAGTCGTTTCGAAGGCTCGCTGGGATCAGGCGCCGGCCCGCATCGCCGCGGAGCGGTCCCAGAGGTTGGGCTGCACCGCGGCCGCGTAGCCGGAGACGAAGGGCTTGGCGGCGCCGGTCTCGGCGTCGAAGACGTGGCGGCGCTGCGCGCCGATGTTGCCGCCATAGACGTGGATCGAGATGGAGACGCGGTCGTCGAAGGCATTGCGCACGGCGTGGATGTCGCCCTCGGCCGGGGTGAAGGTCACCACCTCGCCGGGCTCCAGCCGGCGTTCCGACCCAGGCTGCAGCCGGCCGGCGGCGTCGCGGCAGTAGTCGCGCACCAGCTCGGCCCCCTGCAGCAGCCCGACCGCGCCCCAAACGCCGTGGTCGTGCACCGGCGTGCGCTGCCCCGGCCCCCAGACGAAACTGACGACGCTGAAGCGCTCCAGCGGATCGCAGTGCAGCAGGTACTGCTGGTAGTAGTCGGGATGCGGCCGGCGGAAGTCCTCCGCCAGCCAGCCCTCCTCGGCCACCAGTGCCGCCAGTCCCGGGGCCACGGCGGCCAGCAGTTCGGGCTCGCTCCGCCCCGCCTCGGCCAGGCGCGTCACCTCCTGCACGAAGCCCCTAAGGGGGGCGAGCGGATCGGCCGCCGTCTCCATCTTCCCTCACTCGGCCGCCGGGCGGCCCGCAGACTGCTGGATGTCGAAGATGGAAGTGTAGCCGCCGCTCCAGTCCGGGGGAATCAGGCAGGCGCGGGGATCGTGATGGGCCCACTTCGCCGGGCGGCCGCGGACGCACTGCTGGTAGTAGCGCGTGGTCAGCGGGTTGAAGGTGTAGGGCATGGCGTCGGCGGCCGAGAGCACGTTGAGCAGCAGCGGCCGGCCCAGGTCGGAACGGTTCGGCTCCGAGCCGTGCACGGTGCGGTAGTTGTGCAGCGTGAGCGAGCCCGCCGGCCCGCAGAGATATTCGACGCGATCGAGTGCGACCCGCGCGAGGTCGGCCTCGGCGATATGGCCGCTCCAGTTCCCCGCGGCGTCGTAGTGGTCGAAGATCTCGGTCTCGTGGCTGCCGGGGATCACGCCCAGCGGGCCCTGCTCCATGCCGCAGTCGTAGAGGTAGGTGCCGACGGTCAGCACCGCCGGGTTGGTGTGGGGAAAGAAGGGCGCGTCCTGGTGCCACTTCACCTCGGTGCCGCCCTTGGCCCATTTGAAGTTCAGCTTCGACTGGTGGAACTTCACGTCGGGTCCGAGCAGGTCGCAGAGCAGGTCGCCCAGCGGCGACTTGGCCGCGTAGTCCCAGAAGACCGGGTCCTCGTCGTTGGGGCTGGAGACGCGGCGCAGCCGCGGCGCCGCGGCGCTGTGGCCCGGCTCCAGGTCGAAGACGGCGTCGGAGCGCGTCACCGCGCGGCTGCGCTCCACCAGCCGCTCGACGCCGTCGCGCAGCCGCTGCAGCCAGGCCGCCTCGACGAAGCCCTCGACCAGCAGATAGCCCTTCTCGAAGTAGGATTCCCGCTGCGCCTGGGTCAGCACCCGCGCCGGCTGCTCGAGGATCTGTTCCGGTGTCATCGTCTCCGACTCCCTGATTAGGACTGGGCTTCCGCCTCCAGCGCCGCCACGGCCTCGGCCAGGTCGGCCTCGCTCAGCTCCCACTCGTTGCCGAGGTTGGCGACCACGGCGCGCATGAAGGCGGGGTAGAGGGCCAGGGCGCGCGCCTCCTCGCCGAGGTGGTCGGCCAGCAGCGCCAGGGCCAGCTGCGCCGGCCCCTGGCCCTCGTAGGTCCACTCGAAGCCGGTGGAGGTCAGGCGCTTCAGGTCGTAGCGCGGATCCAGGGGGCGGCCGTCCACCGTGACCTCGATGCCGTCGATCGTGCGATCCCCGCGATAGCTCTTCACGCCACACCTCCCCAGCGCTGATATATTAGTCGTCGTTCAGTTTGGGCGCAAGCGCGCGCGCCCCTCAGCCGAAGAAGACCCGCGGCAGCCACAGCACCACCTCGGGAAAGGCCAGGAGGATCGCCAGCATCACGCCCTGGATCGCCAGGAAGGGCACGACGCCGCGGTACATCGAGCCGATCGTCATCTCCGGCGGGGCGATGCCGCGCAGGTAGAAGATGGCCGGCGCCATGGGCGGGGTCAGGTAGCTGGTCTGGATCACCACCAGGAAGAGGATGCAGAACCAGATCGGGTCGAAGCCCATGGCGGCGATCAGCGGCGAGAAGATCGGAATGAAGATCATCAGGATCGAGATCCATTCCAGGAAGAAGCCGAGCAGGAAGGCCATGGCCAGCACCACCACCAGCAGCCCCCAGGGGCCGAGGCCGAGGCTGTTCACCTGGCCGGCGATCAGGCTGCTGCCGCCCATGGAGAAGAAGACGCTGGTGAACATCGTCCCGGCCATGAGGATGAACATGATCATGGTGGTGATGCGCAGGGTCTTCATCAGCGACTCGCCCAGCGCGGTCCAGGTCAGGCGGCCGTAGAGCAGCGAGAGCAGCAGCGCGCCGGCGCCGCCCAGCGCCGCGGCCTCGGTCGGCGAGGCCACGCCGGCCAGGATCGAGCCCAGCACGGCGACGATCAGCAGCCCCGGCGGCAGCAGCGCCTTGGCCGTCACCACCAGCTTCTCGCCCAGCGGCGGCTCGTCGGGGCCGCGCGGCGCCGGCGGCCCGGCCTCCGGCTTCACCAGGCAGAGCCCCAGCACGTAGAGCAGATAGAGCCCGGCGAGCAGCAGGCCCGGCATCATGGCGCCGGCAAAGAGACGGCCGATCGAGACCTCGGCCAGCGGGCCCATCACGATCAGCACCACCGAGGGCGGGATGATGGTGCCGAGCGAGCCGCCGGCGCAGATCGAGCCGCTGATCAGTTCCTTGCTGTAGTGGTGCTTCAGCATCGCCGGGATCGCCAGCAGGCCCACCACCGTCTCCGTCGCCCCGATGACGCCGGTGGAGGCGGCGAAGATCACGCACATGATGATGGTGGCGAGCGCCAGGCCGCCGGGCAGGCGCCGGGTCCAGAGGTGGATGGCGTCGAACAGCCGCTCGGCGATGCCCGAGCGCTCCAGCAGCGCGCCCATGAAGACGAAGAGCGGCACCGCGGCCAGGATGAAGTTGGTGGCGATGGACTCGACGCGGCCGACCAGCTGCCAGACGTAGATGTCCTGGTAGGTGGCATAGCCGAAGACCAGGGCGACGCCGGCGAGGGCGAAGGCGATGTGGTAGCCGAGGAAGATCAGCAGGAAGAGCGCCGGGAACATCAGCAGGGCGGCGAGTTCCATCACGCGATCTCCTCGAGGCTGCGGGCCCGCCCGGTGAGCACGCAGAGCGCCTTGACGATCTCCGAGAGCAGCTGCAGCGCCAGCAGCACGAAGCCGGTCACCAGGACCAGGCGGAAGGGCCAGACCACGGGGTTCCAGGCCGAGTGGCCGGAGCGTTCGCCGAAGCGCCAGGCGTCGGCGAAGAAGTCCCAGAGGCCCCAGGTCAGCCAGAGGGTGAAGGGCAGCATCAGCAGCAGGTGTCCCAGCAGGTCGAGCAGGGCCCGGCCCTTCGGCGGCAGCCGGGAATAGATCAGGTCGATGCGGATGTGGCCGCGGACCTTGAGGGTGTAGGCGCCGCCCAGCAGGAAATGCGCGCCCATGCCCATGTAGCCGAGCTCGAAGGCCCAGATGGTGGGAGCACCCAGCACGTAGCGGGCGAAGACCTCCCAGCAGGTGCCGATGATCAGGGGAAAGATCAGCAGGGCCGCGACGGCGCCGCTCCCCAGGGAAATGCGGTCGAGGAAACGGGCGAGAGCGAGCATCGGGCTTCCGGCGGCGGCTGGCGGGGGACGAGGGTCGCGCCCGCGGCCGGCCCCGGCCGCCCCCGAAGGGACGCCCGGGGCCGGGCCGAGGGCGGCGGTGCGGCCGTCAGTCCAGTCCGAGGAATCGCACCTCGGGCGAGAGGCGGCGATAGCGCTCGGCCTGGCGCCAGAGCTGCTCGAACTCCCGCTGCGACTCCCAGGAGCGCCGGAACCAGGCGTTCTCCTCCGACTGCCCCGCGGCCCACTCGATGCCGAGCTGCCGGCCGGCGATCTGCACCTCCGGATCGAGCTCGATGATCTCCTGGCCCATCTCCTCGTAGAACTGCAGCGCACGGGCGTCCTCGTGGCCGATGCGCATCCAGCTCTCCAGCGTGGTGAGCTTGGCGGCGATCTCGATCAACGCCCGGTCCTCCTCGCTCAGGCTCTCCCAGACCCGCTGGTTCACCTGCAGCTCGAAGGGGGCGACCGGCTGGTGGACGCCCGGCAGGATGACGTAGTCCGTGACCTCGTAGAACTTGGTGAAGGTGTCCTCCCAGAGCGTGCCCCACTCGGTGGCGTCGATCACGCCGCGCTCCAGCATGGGATAGACCTCGGCGCCGGGGCTGGTCACCGGTGCGGCGCCCAGGCTCTCCAGCATCTCGATCCAGGCGCCCGCGGTACGGATCTTCACCCCGGCCAGATCCTCGAGCGTACGCACCGGGACACGGCTGTGCAGGAAGGTCTCTGCCGTACGCATGAAGAGCGGCATGCCGATCACGCCGAACTCCTCCTCGCGCCACTCGCGCCAGAGCTCGACGCCGCCGCCCTGGTAGAGCCAGTGCAGCATGCGCTCGTCGTCCATGGTGCCGGCGAAGCCGCCGAAGACCACCGAGGTGGTGTCGCGGCCCCAGTCGTAGCCGGGCCAGGTGTGGCCCAGGTCGGCGACGCCGCGGCGCACGGAATCGGTCACCCGCAGCGGCTCGCCGATGGCGCCGCCGGGGAAGACCTCGACCTGCATCCGCCCGCCCGAGAGCTGCGCCAGGCGCTGCGCGAAGGCCTGGGCGCCGATCTCCATCAGCGGCCCGCCGCCCCAGGCGGTGGCCATGCGCCACTGGTAGCTGTCCTGGGCCTCGGCCTGCGGTGCGGCGACCAGGGCCACCGCCAGGGCCGCGCCGAGCGCGGTCGCGGCCAGGCCGCCCTTCCGGATCACGTCAGACATGCTTTCCTCCCCAGTTGCCGGCCCTTGCCGGGCCATCCCGCCGGTTTCCGCCGCAGCGCCGCAGAACGGGCGTCGTTCAACGGTCGATGACTTGGATACGGCTAATATATTTGTTGCGCTACGCTACGGAAGGCGGGGCGCGGCTGTCAAGCGATGCCGCGGCCGGGAAGCGAGGGAGAGGGGATAGGGAGAGCCGGCGCGTCAGGCGCTGGCGTCGAGGCTCGCGCGGGTGAAGTCCTCGGTGTAGTCCATCAGGCGGTCGCAGGCGATCACCGCCTCGGCCGGGTCGCGGGTGACGATGGCCCGGGCGAACTGCGCGTGCAGCCGGGCGCAGAGCGGCAGGTCGGCGACCTCGCGGTAGTGCGAGTACCAGAAGCGGCGCGAGAGCCCCTGGATCAGGCTCATGGCGTTGGTCACGTACTCGTTGCGCGAGGCCTGGCAGAGCAGCAGGTTGAAGCGCCGGTCGAGCCGCATGAAGGTGATGTCGTCGTTGCGCGCCGCCGCCTCGTCCATGCCGTCGGCGATCTCGTCGAATTCCGCCCGCTCGGCCTCGGAGGCACGCTGCGCGCAGGTGCGCGCCATCAGCCGCTCCAGCTCGCGCCGCACCTCGAGCAGCTTGAGCTGGCGCTTGACGTTGATCTCGGAGACCAGGATGCCGCGCCGCGGCAGGATCGTGACCAGGCCCTCGCGAGCGAGGCGCTGCAAGGCCTCGCGCACCGGCGTGCGGCCGATCGAGAGCTGCTTGGCGAGATGCGCCTCCGACAGCACGGCGCCGGGCGCCAGCCGCAGGGTGACGATCAGCTCCTCCAGCCGCTTGTAGGCGCGGTCCGTGAGGCTGCCCTCGCTCTCGACGCCTTCCGCCGCGGCCTCCCGCTCCAGCGACCCTTCCGCCACGCTCCCTCCCTTCCCGCCGCGGCCTCAGTGCTGGCGGCGACGTTCCACCAGGGTGAGGAACTCGGCGAGCTCCGCCTCGTTCACGCCATAGCTGTGAGCCTCGTCGGGAAAAACACCCGCCTTGACCTCTTCGACATATCGCTTCAGTCCCGTCACGGCAACCTCGGTCAGATTGGCGTAGCGCTTGGTGAACTTCGGCTTGAAGTCGGTGAAGACGCCGAGCAGGTCGTAGGACAGCAGGATCTGGCCGTCGGTGCCGGCCCCGGCGCCGATGCCGATGGTGGGAATCTCCAGCTGCGCCGAGATCACCTCGGCGATCTTCGCCGGCACCGCCTCGAACTCCAGCATGAAGCAGCCGGCGTCCTGGATCGCCAGGGCATCCTCCAGGATCTTCATGGCCGCCTCGGCGGTACGGCCCTGGATCTTGAAACCGCCGAACAGGGCGATGGTGTGCGGCGTCAGGCCGATGTGCGAGGCGGTGGGAATGCCGGCGTCGACCAGCGCCTTCAGGATCTGCGCCTGGCTGCGCCCGCCCTGCGGCTTGACCGCGTCGCAGCCGGCCTCTTGCATGAAGCGGGTGGCGTTCACCAGGGCCCGCTCGACCGTGTTGTAGCTCTGGTAGGGCATGCAGCCGAGCACGAAGGTGTTGGGGGCGCCGCGGCGCACCGCCTGGGCGTGCATCACCATCATGTCCATGGTGGCCGGGATCGTGCTGGAATGGCCGTGCGCCACCATGGCCAGGCTGTCGCCGACGACGCAGACGTCGACCCCGGCCGCCTCGGCCCAGCGCGCCGAGGTGTAGTCCGGCACCGAAGTGTAGACCATCTTCTCGCCGCTCTGCTTGGACTCCCGGATCTCGGTGATCGTGCGCTTCTTCCGCTCTGCTTCGGCCACCCCCGCCTCCCTTGATCTATTGCTAATATATGAACCGTATGCTTAGTTGAGGCCCAGCGGACGGTCAAGCCGGCCGCGGCAGGCGGAGGTGCTGTTTGGTCCCGGATCCCCTTCCCCTCGCCGGCTACGGTGCCGCCGCACTGGTGCTGGTCCTGGGGCTGGTGCTGCTGGCCGGGCACCTGCCGCCCGCAGGCGGGCCGTTGCGGCGCGGGCTGGTCTGGCTGAACCTGCTGCTGCTGGCGGCGCTGTTCGCCGCGCTGGCGGCTCTGGCGATCGGACGGCTGCCCTGGCCGGCGGCGGTGATCGCCGGCGGACTGGCGCTGCTGGCCGGGCCGCTGGCCTTCCAGGCGCTGCCGCGAGGCTGGCGCGACGGGACCGTCGGGCTGGCGGGGCTGGCGGCGGTCTCGGCTCTGCTGGTCCTGCTGCTGCTGCTGGTCTGACGGCCCCGAAGAGGGCTCTGGAGGAGGAAGCTGGGGAATGCCCGCCTATCTCAAGCTGGTCATCTCGCTGCTGGTGGTCGCCGTGGCCGCCGCGCTGCTGCACTTCGGGCAGGCCGGGGAGGGCGGGACCCTGCGCTGGGTCGTGCCCGGCCTGGCGCTCTTCATGATCCTCGCCATCTGGCTCTTCCCCGAGGCGAAGAAGCTGCCGCCGCACCGCAAGTGAGCGGTGCCGCTCAGGCCAGCCAGACCGGCTCCTTCAGCTTTTCCAGCATGCGGGCGTGGGCCTGCAGTTCGGCTTCGTCGGGCGCATGGGCGCGCGGCTCGCGGTAGCGCCGCGGCGTCGCCGCGGCGGCCGCGGCCGCCGCCGTGGCGGCGGCGTCGAGCACGAAGCCCGGCTGGCGTCCGCCGCGCAGCTCCAGGTAGACCTCGGCCAGCAGCTGGCAGTCCAGCAGGGCGCCGTGCAGGCTGCGCGCCGAGAGGTCGATCTCGAAGCGGCGGCAGAGCGCATCCAGGCTGGCCTGGGCGCCGGGGAAGCGGCGCCGCGCCAGCTTCACCGTGTCGACGGCCCGCTCCAGCGGGATCGGCGGATGGCCGAGCCGGCCCAGCTCCGCGTTCAGGAACTTGATGTCGAACTCGGCATTGTGGATCACCAGGACATCGTCGCGCACGAAGGCGAGGAATTCCTCGGCCACCTCGGCGAAGCGCGGCTTGTCGGCCAGGAACTCGGCCGAGAGGCCGTGCACCTTGAAGGCCTCCTCCGGCATGTCGCGCTCGGGATTGACGAAGAGCTGCAGGTGGCGGCCGGTCGCCACGTGGTTCTCCAGCTCGACGCAGCCGATCTCCACCACGCGGTGGCCGGCGGCGGGATCGAGGCCGGTGGTCTCGGTATCGAGCACGATCTCGCGCATCAGCGACAGTTCCCCTCTCGGACCTTCTCGCCCCCCGGCCGGCGCAGCACCCGGACGATGCGGCGCAGCTGCCGGAAGGTATCGCCTTTGCCGCGCCCCGTCAGCACCAGGAAGTCGGCACGGCGGCGCTTCTCCCGGTCCGGCATCTGCTGCGCCAGGATCGAGGCGAAGCGCGCGCGCGTCATGCCCGGGCGGCGCAGCACCCGCTGCGCCTGCAGGAAGGCCGGCGCCGTGACCAGGGCGACGGCGTCGCAGAGGACCTCGCCGCCGGTCTCGTAGAGCAGGGGGATGTCGAGCACCACCAGCGGCCGCCGGGCGCGGCGCCAGCGCGCCAGGAAGGCGCGGGCCTCGGCGCGCACCAGCGGGTGCAGGATGGCCTCGAGCCGGCGCAGCGCCGCCGGGTCGCCGAAGACGCGCGCGCCCAGGCGGCGGCGGTCCACGGCGCCCTCCGCCACCACGCCGGGAAAGGCCGCTTCCACCGCGGCCACCGCGGCGCCGCCACGGCCGAGCAGGCGGTGCACCGTAGCGTCGGAATCGTGCAGCGGCAGGCCGAGCCGCCGCAGCATCCTGGCCGCGCTGGACTTGCCCATGCCGATCGAGCCGGTCAGACCGAGGACGCGCACCTCATTCCTCCAGCACCCTATTCCTCCAAGACTGCCCGGCGCAGCGCCGGGGTCACCGCCGGCGCCACCCCGAACCAGGCCTCGAAGCCGGGCCGCGCCTGATGCAGCAGCATGCCCAGGCCGTCGACCGCCGGGTTGCCGCGCGCCCGGGCCGCGGCGAGCAGCGGCGTCTCCAGCGGCGCATAGACGATGTCGTTGACCAGCGCGGCGGGCGGCAGCGCGTCCAGCTCGATCGCCAGGGGCGGCTGGCCGGCCATGCCCAGGGTCGTGGTGTTGACCAGCAGGCCGGCCCCGGTGAGGGCCGATCGCCAGTCCCCCCAGTCCAGCACCTCGATCGCACCGCCCAGATCGGCGGCCAGGGCCTTCGCGCGCGCGGGCGTACGGTTGAGCAGGCGTACGCCGGGCGCGCCGGCATCCAGCAGCGCGGCCACCACGGCGCGCGCCGCGCCGCCGGCGCCCAGCACCACCGCCGGGCCGGCCTCGGCGCGCCAGGCCGGCACCTCCTGCCGCAGGTTCTCCAGGAAGCCGAAGCCGTCGCTGCTGTCGCCCTCGATGCGGCCCTCGCGGAAGACCAGGGTGTTGACGGAGCCGATGCGCCGCGCCAGGGGCGTCACGGCGTCGCAGAGCGCCAGCGCCGCCTCCTTGTGCGGCAGGGTGACGTTGGCGCCGCGGAAGCCGAGGTCGACCAGGGCGCGCACGGCCGGCTCGAAGCGGTCCGGGCGTACGGGCAGCGGCAGGTAGGCGCCGTCGATGCCGTGGAACTCCAGCCAGTGGCCGTGCAGCCGCGGCGAGCGGGAGTGGGTGACCGGCCAGCCCAGGACGCCGGCGAGACGGGCGCTGCCGCTGAGCCTCACGACCGCAGCACCCCCTGGGCGCGCAGGATCTCCAGCAACGGCAGCAGCGGCAGGCCCAGGACGGTGAAGAAGTCGCCCTCCACCCGGCTGAAGAGCTGGGCGCCGTGCCCTTCAAGGCGATAGGCCCCGACCGAGCCCAGCACCTCCGCGCCGGCGGCGTCGAGATAGGCCTCGAGGAAGTCCTCGGACAGCGGGCGCAGGGTCAGCGTGGCGCTGGCGTTGTGGTGCCAGAGCCGGGTCCCGTCGCGCAGCAGGCAGACTGCGGTGCGCAGGCTGTGGCGCCGGCCGGAGAGGAAGCGCAGCTGGGCCGCCGCCGCGGCACGGTCGGCCGGCTTGTCGAACCAGCGGCCCTCGCAGTCGAGCAGCTGGTCGGCGCCGATCACCAGGCTGCCCGGCCGGCTGCGCGAGACGGCCAGGGCCTTCAGCTCGGCCAGGGTCTCGGCCGCCTGGGCGGCGCTGGCGCCCTCCGCGGCCAGCGACTGCTTCACCTCGGCCTCGTCCACCGCCGCCGGCGCGACCTCGAAGCGGAGCCCGGCCTCGGCCAGCAGGCGGCGGCGCGTCGGGCTGCCGGAGGCGAGCACCAGCCTCGGCGCGGCCGCTGCGACCAGAGGGGCAGGGGAAGGGGGAGGGGCCGCGTCGTTCATCCCCTGGTCGCCCCGCGATGCTGCTGCAGCAGCGTCAGGATGGCCGCCGCGGTCTCCTCGATGGAGCGGCGGGTCACGTCGATCACCGGCCAGCCGCGCTGGGTGAAGAGCCGCCGCGCCTGCTGCACCTCGTCCGCCACGGCTTCCAGGTCGGCGTAGCTGCCGGCCTCGCGGCGGTCGCCGAGGCTGCGCAGGCGCGAGCGCCGCACGTCGACCAGCCGGGCCGGATCCTTCGTCAGGCCGACGATCAACGGCCCCTTCGCGCGGAACAGCGGCTGCGGCAGCGGCAGGTTCGGCACCAGCGGGACGTTGGCCGCGCGCACGCCGCGCTGCGCCAGGTAGATGCAGGTCGGGGTCTTGGAGGTGCGCGACACGCCGACCAGCACCACGTCGGCGTCCTGCAGGCCCTCGGTCCCCTGGCCGTCGTCGTGGGCGATGGCGAAGTCCATGGCCTCGATGCGGTCGAAGTAGACCGAGTCCAGCGCGTGCTGGCGCCCCGGCCGCCGCTTGCCGGCGAGCTGGAAGTGGTGGGCGAGGGCGTGCATCACCGGATCGAGGATGTCCACCGAGGCGACGCCGAGCCGGCGGCAGGCATCGGTCAGCACGGCGCGCAGCGCGTCGTCCACCATGGTGTAGAGCACGGGTCCGGGATGCGCCTCGATGGCGGCGATCGCCTTGTCGAGCTGGCCGCGGGTGCGCACGAGCGTCCAGACGTGCTCCACTGGCTCGGTGTCGTCGAACTGCACCAGGCAGGCCCGGGCGACGGAGTTGACCGTCTCGCCCGTGGCGTCCGAGATCAGGTGCAGATGATGCTGCACCAAGGCGCTGCTGCCGTCGTCCACGCTGCCGCCCCGCTCCTTTTCCACCCGCCCGGTGGACAAGCTGTGAGTCCCGCCGGCTTTTCCCGGGGCCGGCGGATTCGCTCCCCGCTCGGCCCGGCGCGGTCCAGCCTCCCTCCCGCGGTGGAGCGACTTCCGCACCCCTGGGGACGGAGCACCGGCAGCCGCTTTCCGAGGGGCCGTCGTCCTCCTTATCCCCCTCTTGCACAGGCGCTGGCAAGGGGCGGGCGCCCGCCGTCCGCGACGATCGCTCCCGCGTTTGTTCGACCGCGCAGCGGCGGCGGCAGTCCGACGGGCCCGGCCTGGGGACGAGCCGGGGAAAGCCTTCCGCTCCCCGGGATCCACAGCCCTACAACCACAAACCAAACCCTTATATTCAGGTTAGACTCAGGGTAAGAGGGGGCATGAAGAACGAGCAGACCGGCCTTGCCGCCAGGGCAGCGGCCTCCCCCGACCTCACGGAAAGCAAGGCCCTGCTGCGGGTGCTGGGCGGCGAGATCCTGCATCCGCCGCCGATCTGGCTGATGCGCCAGGCCGGCCGCTACCTGCCGGAGTACCGCGAGACGCGGGCCCGGGCGGGCGGTTTCCTGGAGCTCTGCTACACGCCGGAGCTGGCCTGCGAGGTGACGCTGCAGCCGATCCGGCGCTACGGCTTCGACGCTGCGATCCTCTTCTCCGACATCCTCGTCGTGCCGCACGCACTGGGCCAGGAGGTCTGGTTCGAGGAGGGTGCCGGCCCGCGGCTGCAGCCGGTGCGCGGCCTGAAGGACATCGCCGGCTTCGATCCCGGCCGGATGGAGGAGCGGCTGCAGCCGGTCTTCGCCACCCTGGGCCTGCTGCGGCGCGAACTGCCGGCCGAGACCAGCCTGATCGGCTTCGCCGGCGCGCCCTGGACCGTCGCCAGCTACATGATCGAGGGCGGCTCCAGCCGCGACTTCCTGACGGCTAAGCGCTGGGCCTACGGCGATCCCGAAGGCTTCGCGCAGCTGATCGGCCTGCTGGTGGAGGCCACGGCGGGCTATCTCGTCGCCCAGGTGGAGGCGGGTGCGGAGGCGCTGCAGCTCTTCGACTCCTGGGCCGGGGTCTGGCCAGAGCCGGAGTTCCGCCGCTGGTGCCTGGCGCCGGCGCGCGAGATCATCCGGCTGGTCAAGGCGGCGCATCCGCAGGTGCCGATCGTCCTCTTCCCGCGCGGCGCCGGCACGCTCTACGCGGCGGCGGCCGAGGAATCCGGGGCCGATGCCCTGTCGCTGGACACCACCGTGCCGCTGGACTGGGCGCGCGAGCGGCTGCAGCCGCGTGTGGCGCTGCAGGGCAATCTCGACCCTGCCCTGCTGCTGGTCGGCGGCGCCGCCCAGGACGCCGCGGTCGACCGCATTCTCGCCGCGCTCGGCGGCGGGCCCTTCGTCTTCAACCTGGGCCACGGCATCGACAAGCAGACGCCGCCGGAGAACGTCACCCGGCTGGTCGAGCGCGTGCGGGCCTGGAAGGGCTGAGGGGACGCGCTATCTCAGGGGGCATCATGGCCAAGGACTTCCCCCCGCGCCCCGAACCGGCGCCGCCCCCGGGGCACCCCAGCCTGCCGCCGCGGCAGACCGGCGTGCTGCTCGTCAACCTCGGCACGCCCGACGGCACCGACTACCGCTCCCTGCGGCGCTATCTCTCGGAGTTCCTCAGCGACCGGCGGGTGGTGGAGCTCTCGCCCTGGCTCTGGCAGCCGATCCTGCAGGGGATCGTGCTGACGACGCGGCCGCGCAAGTCGGGCCGGGCCTATGCGGCGATTTGGAATCGCGAGCGCGACGAATCGCCGCTGCGGACCATCACCCGTGCCCAGGCCGAGGGCTTGGCCGCGCGTCTGGCCGCGCGCCATCCGGCGGTCGTGGTGGACTGGGCCATGCGCTACGGCCGGCCCTCGATCCCCGAGCGCCTGGCGGCGCTGCAGGCCGCCGGCTGCGAGCGCATCCTCTTCCTGCCGCTCTATCCCCAGTACAGCGCCGCCACCACGGCCACGGCCTGCGACGAGGCCTTCCGCTGGCTGATGCGCCAGCGCCGCCAGCCGGCCCTGCGGATCGCGCCGGCCTACTACGACGATCCGCGCTACGTCGAGGCGGTGGCGCGGAGCGTGGAGGCTCATCTGGCCGGGCTCGCCTGGGAGCCGGAGCGGCTGCTGGTCTCCTTCCACGGCATGCCGCGCGAAACGCTCGACAAGGGTGATCCCTACCACTGCCACTGCTGCAAGTCGGCCCGCCTGCTGCGCGAGCGGCTGGGTTGGAGCGAGGAGCGGCTGCAGGTGGTCTTCCAGTCGCGCTTCGGACCGAAGGAATGGCTGCAGCCCTATGCCGACGAGACGGTGAAGCAGCTGGCGGCGGCCGGCGTGAAGCGCCTGGCCATGGTCAGCCCCGGCTTCGCCGCCGACTGCGTCGAGACCCTGGAGGAGCTGGCCATCGGCCTGAAGGAGCTCTTCGAGGAAGGCGGCGGCGAGCGCTTCGCCTACGTCCCCTGCCTCAACGACGGCGCCGACGGCCTGGACCTGCTGGAAGGCCTGGCCGAGCAGGAGCTGGCGGGGTGGTTGCCTTCGAGCCCGTCATCCTGAGCGTAGCGAAGGATCCCGGGCAGACTGGATCTCCAGCGGATCGAGATCCTTCGCTGCGCTCAGGATGACACGTTGCCACGGACACGGAGTCCCACCCATGACCCTGCTGGCGATCCTCTATCCCTGGATCAAGGCGCTGCACGTCGTCTCGGTGATCGCCTGGATGGCCGGGATGCTCTACCTGCCGCGGCTCTACGTCTACCACGCCGAGGCGGCGCCGGGCTCCGAGCTGAGCGAGACTTTCAAGGTGATGGAGCGCCGCCTGCTCAAGGCGATCATGACGCCGGCCATGATCTCCGCGCTGTTCTTCGGCCTGCTGCTGCTGGCGGTGCCGGGCGTGCTGGCGCAGGGCTGGCTGCATCTCAAGCTGCTGCTGCTGCTGGGAATGTTCGCCCTGCACGGCCTCTTCGCCCGCTGGCGCCGCGACTTCGAGGCCGACCGTAACCGCCGCTCCGCGCGCTTTTATCGCTGGCTCAACGAGATGCCCGCCCTGCTGCTGGTCGCCATCGTCCTGCTGGCCGTGGCCAAGCCCTTCTGACGAGCGGCGCGACTCTCCTTGACTGCGGCGCCCGGCTCGGGTAGCGAAAAGCCGGCGTGGGCGCTTGCCGTCCGCGGTTCTGTTTCCCACCTTTACCAGGGTAGCCTCGGGCCCGCCGAAGAGGCCCGCCGGTCCCGATGGTCGAAGCGCCCCCCGCGGGCGCGCGCTCCGGGTCCGCAAGCTCCCGACCTTCGCCCCCTCCGCGTCGGACTTCCTCCGACGTATCGCGTCTTCCCCGAGCCGCCGGCAGAGCAAACGATGAATCTCGAAGAACTGAAAGCCAAGTCCCCGGCCGACCTCCTGGCCTATGCCGAGGAGCTGGAGATCGAGAACGCCAGCACCCTGCGCAAGCAGGACATGATGTTCGCGATCCTCAAGCAGCTGGCGGAGAACGACGTCGCCATCTTCGGCTCCGGCGTGCTGGAGGTGCTGCCGGACGGCTTCGGCTTCCTGCGCAGCCCCGAGGCCAACTACCTGCCGGGCCCCGACGACATCTACGTCAGCCCCAGCCAGGTGCGGCGCTTCGGCCTGCGCACCGGCGACACGGTCGAGGGGCAGATCCGCTCGCCCAAGGACGGCGAGCGCTACTTCGCCCTGCTGAAGGTCAACACCATCAACTTCGACCCGCCGGAAGCGACGCGCCACCGCATCAACTTCGACAACCTGACGCCGCTCTATCCCGACGAGAAGCTGAACCTGGAGATCGAGGATCCGACGATCCGCGACCTGACCAGCCGGGTGATCGACCTCACCGCGCCGCTCGGCAAGGGCCAGCGCGCGCTGATCGTGGCACCGCCGCGCACCGGCAAGACCATGATCCTGCAGAACCTGGCCAAGTCCTTCGCCGCCAACCACCCCGAGGTCTACCTCATCGTGCTGCTGATCGACGAGCGGCCGGAGGAGGTGACCGACATGGATCGCTCGGTGAAGGGCGAGGTGGTCTCCTCCACCTTCGACGAGCCGGCGCAGCGCCACGTCCAGGTCGCCGAGATGGTGATCGAGAAGGCCAAGCGCCTGGTCGAGCACAAGAAGGACGTGGTGATCCTGCTCGACTCCATCACCCGCCTGGCGCGCGCCTACAACACCGTGGTGCCCTCCTCGGGCAAGGTGCTGACCGGCGGCGTCGACGCCAACGCGCTGCAGCGGCCGAAGCGCTTCTTCGGCGCCGCGCGCAACATCGAGGAAGGCGGCAGCCTGACCATCATCGGCACGGCGCTGATCGACACCGGCAGCCGCATGGACGAGGTGATCTTCGAGGAGTTCAAGGGCACCGGCAACTCGGAGATCGTCCTCGACCGCAAGCTGGCCGACAAGCGCACCTTCCCGGCGATCGACATCGGCAAGTCCGGTACCCGCAAGGAGGAGCTGCTGGTCGACAAGGGGACGCTGTCGAAGATGTGGGTGCTGCGCCGCATCCTGATGCCGATGGGCGTGACGGACTCCATGGAGTTCCTCACCGACAAGCTGAAGCAGTCCAAGACCAACGCCGACTTCTTCGCCTCCATGAACCAGTAGGGGCGGGGCCGAGAGTCTCCTTCGCCCGTCATCCCGAGCGCAGCGAAGGACCTGGAGCCGCCGGAGCTCCGAATGGCCCGAGGTCCTTCGCTGCGCTCGGGACGACGAGGTGAAGCCTCGTGACCCTACTGGTCGTCGCCGTCTTTCTCTGCGTCTACCTGGGCATGGCGCTGGGGCGCTGGCCGGGGCTCGCGATCGACCGCAGCGGCGTGGCGCTGGTGGGTGCGATCGCCCTCTTCGTCGCCGGCGCGGTCGACGGGCCGGCGGTGCAGGCGGCGATCGACTTCCCGACGCTCTTCATCCTCTTCGGGCTGATGATCCTCTCGGCCCAGTTCGCGGCCTGCGGCTTCTACGACTGGCTGTCGGCGCGGCTGGCCGCGGTGGCCGCCTCGCCGCCGGCGATCCTGGCCGGGGTGGTGGCCGCCGGCGGGCTGCTCTCGGCGGTGCTGGCCAACGACGTGGTGGTCTTCGCCATGACGCCGCTGCTCTGCGCCGGCCTGCTGGCGCGGGGCCTCGATCCCCGGCCCTTCCTGATCGCGCTGGCCTGCGCCGCCAACGCCGGCTCGGCGGCGACGCTGATCGGCAATCCCCAGAACGTGCTGATCGGCCAGGCCGGCGGCCTCGACTTCTGGCGCTTCCTCGCGGTCTGCGGCCCGCCGGCGCTGGCCGGGCTGCTCTGCGTGCAGCTCGTGGTCTGGCTGCTCTGGCGCGGCCGCTTCCGGCTGCCGGAGGGGCCGCGCGCCGCCGCGGTCGAGGCGGCTGCGCTCGACCGGCCGGGGCTGATCAAGGGCCTGGTCGCCGTCGCGGCGCTGCTGGCGCTCTTCGCCGCGCCGCTGCCGCATGCCACCGGGGTGCTGCTGGTGGCCGGGGCGCTGCTGCTGAGCCGCCGGCTGGCCAGCCGGAGGATGCTGGGGATGGTCGACTGGCACCTGCTGGTGCTCTTCGCCGGGCTCTTCGTCGTCACCCACGCCCTGGCGGCGACCGCTCTGCCCGAGGCGGGGCTGCAGCGGCTGCTCGCGGCCGGTCTGGCGCCGGGCGACCTCGTGGTGCTGGCCCCGCTGACCCTGCTGGGCAGCAACACCATCGGCAACGTGCCGCTGGTGATGCTGCTGCTCGCCATCCTGCCGGCCGAGGATCCCGGCTTCCTGCAGGCGCTGGCGCTGCTTTCGACCCTGGCCGGCAACCTGCTGCTGGTGGGCAGCCTGGCCAACATCATCGTGGTGGAGCGGGCGGCGCAGGTCGGGGTGCGTCTCGGCTTCCTGGAGCACGCCCGCTGCGGCGTCCCCGTGACCCTGCTCTCCATGGCCCTGGCCGTCGGCTGGCTCCGGTGGCTGGGGCTTTAGGGGTCGCGCTTCCCCGCCGTCGTATCCCCGCCCGTCATCCTGAGCGAAGCGAAGGATCTCGTGCCAGTTGGAGCTCCAACGGCCCGAGATCCTTCGGCCTCCGGCCTCCGGATGACGGCGAAGGGGAGGACCCTACGGCAGCAGCACGGTGGAGCCGGTGGTCTTGCGGGCCTCCAGGTCGCGGTGGGCCTGGGCGGTCTCGGCGAGGGGGTAGGTCTGGTTGACCTCGATCTTCACCTTGCCGCTGCCGACCATCTGGAAGAGCTCGGCGGCGCTGGCCACCAAGTCCTCGCGCTTGGCCGTGTAGGTCATCAGCGTCGGGCGGGTGACGTAGAGCGAGCCCTTGGGCGCCAGGACGCCGAGATTGACCGGCGGTACCGCGCCCGAGGCGTTGCCGAAGCTGACCATCAGGCCGAAGGGCGCGAGGCAGTCCAGCGAGCCGTCCCAGGTGTCCTTGCCGACGGAATCGTAGACCACCGGCACGCCCTGGCCGCCGGTGATCTCCTTGACGCGCTCGACGAAATTCTCGCTGCGGTAGTTGACGGCATGGGTGCAGCCGTGCGCCTTGGCGATCGCCGCCTTCTCGTCGGAACCCACCGTGCCGATGACGGTCACGCCCATGGAGGAGAGCCACTGGCAGGCGATCAGGCCGACGCCGCCGGCGGCCGCGTGCCAGAGCACCGTGTCGCCCGGCTGCACCTTGTAGGTGCGCCGCACCAGGTACTGCACCGTCATGCCCTGCAGCATCATGGCCGCGGCGGTGCGGTCGTCGATGGCGTCGGGCAGCTTGACCAGGCGGTGCGCCGGCATCAGCCGTGCCTCGGCGTAGGAGCCCGGCGGCATGGCGGCATAGGCGACGCGGTCGCCGGCTGCGAAGTCGGCGACGCCGCTGCCGACGGCCTCGACCACGCCGGCGCCCTCCATGCCGATCGGCCGCGGCAGCTCGAGCGGATAGAGGCCGGTGCGGTGATAGACGTCGATGTAGTTGAGGCCGACGGCCGTGTGGCGGAGACGCACCTCGCCGGGGCCGGGATCGCCGACCTGGACCTCCTCCCACTTCAGGACCTCGGGTCCGCCGAACTCGTGAATGACGATGGCTCTGGTCATGGGCTGCTCCTCAGGCGAGATGCTTGGCGAAGAAGTCGCGGCTGCGCGCGTTGGCGAGCTCGGCCGCCTCGGGGTCGTAGTGCTTGCCGCCCTCGCGGGCGAAGGCGTGGTCGTTGCCCTGGTACTCGTGGATCGTGACCTGCGGGTGGCCCTGCAGGGCGCCCTTGATCTTGGCCTGGGCCTCCTTGGGCACGAAGCCGTCTTCGGTCGCCACGTGCAGCAGCAGCGGCTTGCGGATGGCGCCGGCCTCGTCCAGCAGCGCGTCCAGGCCGACGCCGTAGTAGCCGACCGCGGCGTCGACGTCGCTGCGCGTGGCCATGAGATAGGCCAGCTTGCCGCCCAGGCAGTAACCGACGGCCCCGACCTTGCCGGTGGAGGAGTCGTGGCTGCGCAGGGCGGCCAGGGTCGCCTTCAGGTCCTCGACGCCCTTGTCCACGTCGAAGGCCTGGAAGAGCTCGAAGGCGCGCTTCCACTCGGCGTCGGTCTTGTCGGTGATGTCGATGCCCGGCTCGATGCGCCAGAAGATGTCGGGGCAGCAGGCCAGGTAGCCCTGGACGGCGAGGCCGTCGCAGATGTCGCGCATCACCTGGTTGACGCCGAAGATCTCCTGGATCACCAGGATCGCCGGCGCCGGCGTCTTCGCCGGGACGGCGAGGTAGGACGAGAAGCCGCCGCCGTCGGCGGCCCGGATCGTCAGCTCGGGCATGGGTCGGGATCCTCCGGTGTTGGGGTGGGTTCGGGCGCCGAACTCTAGCCGCCCGCGGCGCAGGCTGCCATCCCGATCGGAGGGTGCCCCTGGCCCGGTCCTTCGTGACGGGGCTTCGTCCCTCCTCAGGACGAGGGAGAAGCAGAAGGCACTCCCTCGTCCTGAGGAGCGACGCGAAGCGGCGCGTCACGAAGGACAGGGCCAGGGGCGCCTCAAACGCCCGAGCCCCCCTCCCAGAGCGCCTGCTGCAGCGCCTGCGGTTCGGTCAGCGGCAGCGAGCAGCGCGTGCCGCGGCAGAGGTAGGCGGCGGCGCGGCCGTCCACCGGGCCCTTGCCGCGGGCGGGATGGCCGGGGGGCAGGGCCTCGCCCTCGGCCACCACCTGCAGCACCCGGGCCGGCAGGCTGACCGAGGCGATCGCGTCCAGCAGGGCCTCGGTATCGGCCGCGCCGCGGTCGCCGGCCACCACCAGCTGCAGCGGCTCCTCCAGCAGCTCGGCGGCGATGAGCAGGCCGGGGTAGGCGAAGAGGCTGCGCTCCAGCTCGCCGGAGAAGGCCGCGAGGGTCGTCTCCGCGGCCTCGCGCCAGCGCGCTTCGCCGGTCAGGTGCCAGAGCCGGGCCAGCACGGCGGCCAGCGTGCCGTTGCCCGAGGGCGTCGCGTTGTCCTGGGCGTGCTTCGGCCGCACCACCAGGTCGCCGGCATCGTCGGCGGTCAGGAAGAAGCCGCCGTTGGCCGGGTCGTGGAAGTGGGTCAGGGCCGTCTCCACCCAGGCGACGGCCTGCGCCCGGTAGCGCGGCGCGCCGGTGGCCTCCTCCAGGGCCAGCGCGGCCTCGGCCATCTGCGCGTAGTCGTCCAGCGTGCCTTGGTGCTTGAGCAGGCCGTGGCGCCAGACGTGGAAGAGCCGGCCGTCGCGGCTCATCTCCTCGGCGACGAAGGCGAAGGCGCGCTCGGCGGCGGCGAGCCACTCCGGTGCGGCGAAGGGGCGCGCGGCCCGCGCCAGGGCGGCGATCATCAGGCCGTTCCAGTCGGCCAGCACCTTGTCGTCCCAGCCCGGCCGCACCCGCTCGTCGCGCGCCGCCAGCAGCAGCGCGCGGCAGGCCGCCAGATCGGCCTCCCGGGCGGGATCGAGCAGCTCCGGCCGCTTCGAGCGGTTGAGGATGGTCTTGCCTTCCCAGTTGCCGGCGGCGGTGACGTCGTAGGCCTCCTTGAAGAGCGGCGCGCGCGCGCCGAGGATGGCGTCGATCTCCGCCTCGTCCCAGACGTAGAAGCGGCCTTCCTCGCCCTCGCTGTCGGCGTCGAGCGTGGCGGCGAAGGCGCCGCAGGGCGCGCCGTCCGGCTCGCGCTCCGCCAGCATCTCGCGCAGCAGCCAGTCCACCGTCTCGCGCGCCCGCTGCTCGAAGAGCGGCTCCCCCCC
>SR_TP_S13solDRAFT_1000236_pt1 | contig 25777 bp, 20 predicted proteins | sample SodReaTP_S13sol_FD_11159 | JGI IMG/M metagenome (IMG submission 11159)
GGCTCGCCGCCGGTCAGCCGCCAGTAGAGCAGCTCCGCCGGCGTCCCGCCGGCCGGGATGCCGGGGAAGGCGCCGGCCGCGGCCATGGCGGCCTCCAGCGGCAGCTGCGGGGCGAAGCCGGCGGCCACCTCGCCGGCGCCGGGCACGGCGCCGGTCTTGTAGTCCAGGATCGCCAGGCTGCCGTTGGCATGGCGCTCGATGCGGTCGGCCTTGGCGGTCAGCACGAAGTCCCCCAGCTCCAGCCGGCCCTCCAGCTCGGCGAAGAGCTGCGGCTCGGCGGCGCGGCGCAGCGTCTCCTGCCGCACCACCCAGGCGGCGATCCGCCGGAAACGCGGCCACCAGAAGGCGTAGAGTCCGGGCCGCGCGCGCAGCGGCTCGAAGAGCTCGGCCCCGAGCCGCAGCAGCGTCGCCTCGGCGTCGGCGGGCAGCTCGCCCGGATGCGCCCTCAGGAAGCCCTCCAGCACGTCGTGGATCAGCGTGCCGCGGTCGGCGGCGGAGGGGTCGGCGTCGAGCGGGTCGAGCCGGCGAAGCCGCAGGATGCGCTTGGCGTAGAGGGAATAGGGGTCGCGGATCCACTCCTCGACGCCGGTCACCGGCAGCGCGCGCGGCCGCGCCTCCGGCGGCGGGCAGGGCGCCGGGCGGGGCACCGGCGTTTGCCGCAGGCTGCGGTCCAGCACCTGCGCCCAGCCGGTCCAGCGCGTCTCGGCGGCCAGGGCGTCGGGGGCGCCCAGCGCCTCGAAGAGCGCGTCCAGCCGCAGCAGCCAGCGCGAGGGCACGGTGGGGGTGCCCTCGACCTTGCGCGCGCGGCTCAGCACCACCCGCTCGGCCCCCAGCGCCTGGGCGAAGTCGTGCGCGGCCAGGCCGATGCGCCGTTCCAGCGGCGGCAGGCCGAAGTCGGTGCGCATCGGCCGCGACAGCCAGGGGCCGGGGTCGCTCTCGGCCGGCCAGGTCCCCTCCACCAGACCGCCCAGCACCACCAGGTCGGCCTGCTGCAGCCGCGCCTCGATCGGCCCCAGGATGGCCAGGCGCGGATGGCGGCCGTAGCGCGGCCGCACGACGCGGGCCGCCAGCAGGGTGTCCAGCAGGGCGGCGTAGTCGAGGCCCTGCAGCCCCTCGCTGCGCCGCGCCGCCTCGTCGAGCTCGCGCAGGAAGCCGGCGGCCGCCTCGCCCTCCTCGCCGGCCCAGAGCCGCACCTCGCCGCTCTCCTCCCCGCTCGCCGCCAGTCCCTCGGCGAAGGCGAGATGCGCCGCCAGCACGGCGTCGAGCGGGGCGTGGCCGGCCAGGGCCCGGGCGAAGGGGGCGGCCAGCGCCTCCAGCGCGTCGAGCAGCGCCGGCAGCGGTCCCTCGGCCTCCTTGGATTCCGCCAGGGCGGCGCGCAGGCCGGCGAAGCCCGGCGCCGGGCGTGGGCCGCGCAGCACCCGTCGGTCGAGCCGCCGCACCGCGGCGCGGAAGGCGCCGGGCGCCCGCCCGCCGGCGGCCAGGGGATGCTTCAGGCAGGCGAGCAACGGCACCGGCGCGAAGTCCTCCCGCGCCGCCGTGGCCGTCAGCCGCAGGAAGCTGCCGACCGGGGTTTCCGCCAGGGCGCGGCCGGCGGAGTCGTCGATGGCGATGTCCCAGCGGTTCAGCTCGGCCGCCACGCGCCGCGCCAGCGCCCGGTCCGGCGTCACCAGCGCGGCGGTTTGGCCCGGCGTCTCCAGCGCCCCGCGCAGCAGCAGCGCGATCGCCGTCGCCTCCTCGCCGCGGCTCTCGGCCTCGATCCGCCCGACCCCGGCGAAGGCCCTGCGCACCGCCTCCGGCGTTTCGCCCAGCTCGCTCCAGCGTTCGGTCGCCGCGGCCGGCAGCATGGCGGCGTGGATCAGGCGGCTGCGCAGGCGGCGCTCCGGCACCTCCGCCGCATCCGCCCAGTCGCCCACCTCGGCGCGCGTCACGCCGAGCCGCGGCAGCAGCCGCGCCAGGGTGTGCTGGGGATGGCTCGCGTCCTCGGCCACCGCGGCCCAGGCGGCCTCGTCGGTATCGCGGTCCAGGCCGGGCAGCACCACCTCGCCCTGCGGCAGCCGTGCGACCGCGGCCAGCAGCGCTGCGGTCGAGGGGATCGAGCCGGTGGAGCCGGCGGCGATCACCGGCGTGGCCGGCGGCGTCTGTTCCCAGGCCGCGACCTGCAGCTCGTGCAGTCGCCGCCGCCGCTCGGCCGGGCCGAGGCAGCCGAGCTCGGCCTGCACGGACGGCCAGTGGGCGGCGACGATCTCCAGGAAGCGCAGGGTCTCGCCCCAGTGCGCGGCGTAGCGCTCCGGCACCAGATCCTTCAGGGCCTCGAAGCCCAGGCCCTCGGTCTCGACCTGGTCGATCAGCCGGGCCAGGGCCTCGGCCAGCGGTGCCGCGCGTTCCTCGCTCGGCGCCTCGGCCCGGCCGGCGGCGCGGCTCCAGGCGACGACCAGCCGGGCCAGCTGCAGCTGGCGCAGCAGCGGCGGCACGGCCGGCGCCAGTGCCAGATCCTCGGCGGCGAAGCCCTCGTCGGCGGCCAGCAGCAGCTCGTCGGCCTCGAGGTCGCCGAGCGGCAGCAGGCGGGGCAGCAGCAGCGGCAGGCCGTCGCTGGCGCGCAGAAAGGCCTCGCGCAGCGCCCGGCAGGCGCGCCGCGTCGGCAGCAGCAGCGTCACCTGCGCCAGTTCCAGGGGATCGGGATGGCGCGCCAGCAGCCCCCGCGCCAGGGCATCGACGAAGCCGACCCCGGTGGGGATGGAGGAGACCCTGGGCTGGCGGTCGGTCATGGGTCGGTCGGGTCCCCTCCCGTTACGCCGTCATCCTTCGCTGTGCTCAGGATGACGTGCCGAGGGACGATGCGCGAGCCCTCACTCGCTGCGTTCCGGCCGCGGCGCGCCGAGCTCGTAGGTCAGCTCCTGCTCGGCCAGGGCCAGGTCCTCGGGCGTGCCCACGTGGTACCAGGTGCCGTCGTGGCGCAGGCCGCAGAGGCGCTCGGCCTCGATCGCGCGGTCCCAGAGGCGGTTGAAGGAGAAGGCGCCCTCGGGCGCGCCCTCGAAGAGGCGCGGGTGGACCAGCTGCACGCCGGCATAGGCGAAGGGCGCGACCTCCCGCTCGCGGCGGCGGCGCAGCAGCCCGTCGGGTGTCATGACGAAGTCGCCGCCGCCGGCGAAGCCGAAGGCGGCGACGGTGGGATGCAGCAGCAGCAGCGCGTCCATGCGCGACTCGTCCCAGAGGTCGGCGAGGCGCCGCAACGCGGGGCGTACCCCGTCGAGCCAGAGGGCGTCGCCGTTGACCACGAAGAAGGGTTCCTCGCCCAGCAGCGGCAGGGCCTTGGCGACGCCTCCGCCGGTATCCAGCAGCGTCTCTTCTTCCGAGAAGACCACCCGGGGGCGCTCGCGGCCGGCAAGTCTTTCGCGCAGTTGCCCCCCGAGGTGGTGCAGGTTCACCACCACCTCCGCCACCCCGGCCTCGGCCAGGCGGTCGAGGGAGCGCTCGATCAGGGAGCGCCCGCGCAGCGCCAGCAGCGGCTTCGGCGTCTTGTCGGACAGCGGCCGCATGCGCTCGCCGCGGCCGGCGGCGAGCAGCATGGCGCGGGTAGGAGGGGTCATGCGGCGGCTCCTCTCTCGGGCACGCGGCGCAGCGCGGCCGGGACGTGGCGATCGAACCAGGCGGCGAGCGGGGCCAGCGCCGGCCGTTCCAGGGCGGCGCCCAGCAGCCGCCAGAGTCGCGGCAGATGGGCGAGGTAAGCGGGCTTGCCGTCGCGCCGGTCGAGCCGCAGGAAGACCCCGAGGATGCGCGTGGTACGCTGCGCTCCCAGGGCCCAGTAGGCGGCCTCGAAGATGTCCGTGTCGAGTTCGGGGAAGGCGGCGCGGTAGCGCTGGAGCATCTTGCGCGCGACGGCCTGCGGCACGTCGCGGCGCGCGTCCTGCAGCAGCGAGACCAGGTCGTAGGCCGGCGAGCCGAGCAGCGCATCCTGGAAGTCGAGCAGGCCGCAGGCGGCGACGCCGCGGCGCCCGGGCAGCACCATGAGGTTGTCGACGTGGTAGTCGCGCAGCACCAGGGTCGGCGGCAGCGCGAAGGCCGGCGGCAGCACCGCCTCCCAGGCGGCGCGGAACTGCTCCCGCACGATGGGGGCGACGGTTTCGCCGGTCAGTGCCGGCAGGGTCCAGTCGAGGAAGAGCTCGGTCTCGGCCGGCAGCGACTCGGCGTCGTAGGCCGGCAACCCCGCGCCCAGCGCCGGGTCCCAGCGGCGGTGCAGGGCNATCAGAGTGTCGGTGGCGAGGCGGTAGAGCGGCGCCTCCTCGGCGCCCTCGGCCAGCGCCCGGGTGAAGGTGCGGTCGCCCAGGTCCTCCAGCAGCAGGAAGCCGCCGGCCAGGTCCTCGGCCAGGATGCGCGGCGCCGAGAGCCGCAGCGTCGCCAGGATCTCGGCTACCTGCAGGAAGGCGGCGGGCTTCTCGCGGTCGGGCGGCGCGTCCATCAGCACCGCCCGCTCCCCGCCCAGGCGGACGCGGTGGTAGCTGCGGAAGGAGGCGTCGGCGGCCAGCGGCGTTACCGCCGCCCCGCTCCAGCCGGCGGCCTCCAGGAAGGCGAGGGCCGCCGCGGCCCGGTCCGGTGTCACGCTTCCGTCTCCCCGGCCAGGCCGGCGAGGCGCGCCGGCCAGTCGCCGCCGCCCTCCAGCGTGGCGCGACGGCCCTCGCCTTCCGGCGTCAGGCGCAGGATCAGGCTGCCGGCCGGCAGGGCGCCGTCGAGCCGCTCCGGCCACTCGATCAGGGTGACGCCTTCGGCCAGGGCGTCCTCAAGGCCCAGCTCCCAGGCCTCCTCGGCGCGCTCCAGGCGGTAGAGGTCGAAGTGCCAGAGCTCCAGGTCGCCGCGGCGATAGCTCTGCACCAGGGTGAAGGTGGGGCTGGGCACCTCTTCGGCCGCTCCCGGCAGGGCGTTGACCAGGGCGCGGGCGAAGGCGGTCTTGCCGGCGCCCAGTTCGCCGGAGAGGGCGATCACGTCGCCACGCCGCAGCAGCGGGGCCAGGCGGCGCGCCAGGGCGGCGGTCGCCGCCTCGTCGGGCAGCGGGAGAGAGAGGCGGAAGGCGGTGGCCGGCTGCGGCATGGGGCGGTTCTACACGGGCGCGGGCCGATGCCGCAACGGCCCAGGACGCGGGAAGGGAAGCCGGCCGGAAGGACCCCGGCTCCCCCGTGGTGCGGGGGAGCCGGGGCTGCCCTCATCGGCCGTAGATCAGGTTCGGCAGCCAGAGCGCCAGGCCGGGGAAGACCAGCACCAGGACCACCGCGATGTTCTGGATCACGTTGAACTGCAGCATGCCTATATAGATGTCCCCCAAACTCAATTGTGGAGCGGCCCCTTTCAGGTAGTAGGCGGCCATGGCCACGGGGGGCGAGAGGAAGGCGGACTGCAGGTTCACCGCCACTAGGATGCCGAACCAGAGCAGGCTCATCTCCAGCTCGCGCACCACCGGCGCCAGGATCGGCACGAAGATCAGCACGATCGCGGGCCATTCCAGCGGCCAGGCCAGCAGGAAGATCAGGATCATCATCATGACCATGATCCAGAAGGGCTCGAACGGCATGTTGAGGAACCAGGAGGTCACCAACGAGCCGCTGCCCAGCCGCGAGAAGATGGACGCGTAGATGTTCGCCGAGACCGCCAGGAAGAGGATCATGGAGGTGGTCTGCAGCGTGTTCATGATGCAGTCTTTGAACAGCGCCCAGTTCATCCGGCGGTAGACCACGGCCAGGAGCAGCGCGCCGAAGGCGCCGAGGCCCGCGGCCTCGGTCGGCGTGGCGATGCCGATCAGGATCGTGCCGAGCGCGAAGAACATCAGCGTCGCCGCCGGCAGGAAGCCGGCCGCCAGCTCCTTCAGGATGACGCCCCAGTTCTCCGCCCGCTCCTCCACCGGCAGGGGCGGACCCAGCGCCGGGTTCATGTAGGAGCGGAACATGGCGTAGGCGATGTGCATGGTGGCCAGCAGCAGGCCGGGGATGATGGCGCCGGCGAAGAGGTGCAGCACCGATATGCCCATCACCGGCCCCATCAGCACCAGCATGATGGAGGGCGGGATCAGGATGCCGAGCGTGCCGCCGGCACAGACCACGCCGGCCGCCAAGCGCGGGTAGTAGCCGTGCTTCAGCATCACCGGGACCGCCAGCAGGCCGATGACGGTGACCGAGGCGCCGATGATGCCGGTAGCGGTGGCGAAGACCGTGGCGGTCAGCAGGGTGACGAGGAAGAGCGAGCCCGGCATCCCGCCCATGGCGAGCTGCAGGGCCCTGAACAATCGTTCCATCAAGCCTGTTCGCTCGAGGAAGAAACCCATCAGTACGAACAGCGGTACCGCCGCCAATACCTCTTCCTGCATCAGACCGAAGGTCTGCGAGACCATCAGGCGGAAGACGCGGTGCTCCAGGCCCAGGTAGCCGAAGACCACGGCCAGGAGCATCAGGGTGAAGGCGATGGGAAAACCGATGAAGATGGTGAAGAGCAGCAGCGCCAGCATCACCAGGCCGAGATACTCCGTGGCGATCATGGCCACCTCCCCGTGATCGCCGCGTGGAGCGATTTGAGCAACTCCGAGACTCCCTGAAGCATCAGCAGCGCGATGCCGACCGGGATCGCCGTCTTGAAGGGATAGATCGGCGGCGCCCAGGGTGAGTAGAAGCCGGTCTCCTGCTGGATCCAGGAGCGTTCGGCGTAGCCGTAGCCGGCGACGAAGAAGAGCCACATCGCCGGGAAGAAGAAGATGATGTAGAGCGTCGAGTCGACGATGCCCTGCCAGCGCGGGCTCCAGGCCCGGTAGAGGAAGTCCGTGCGGATATGGCCGCCGCGGTAGAGGCAGTAGGCCGAGCCCAGCATGAACATCGAGCCGTAGAGCATGTAGGTCACGTCATAGGCCCAGACCGTCGGCGCCCGGAAGACGTAGCGGGCGGTGACGTGCCAGACGATGGCGACCATCAGCGCGATCGAAAACCAAGCGAAGACCCGGCCGCAGAGCAGCGTGAAGCGGTCTATCACCAGTGTTATCGCGCGGATCCCTGATTCGAACGGCATGCGCGGAGTTCCCGAAGGATGGTGAAAAGAGCCCGGAGCCGATGAGGAGAGGGCGCCGGCGCGCTGTCGCGCCGGCGCCCGTCGCCTGAGTCAGCCGAGGGCCGTCACTGCGTCGCGGCGCGGCGGAAGGTGTCGTAGTCCGCCGGAGCCGTGTACTCGAAGTCGACGATCTCGCCGCTCTCCACCAGACCGCCCGGGGCCCAGTAGCGGTCGGCGATGGCCTTCCAGTCCGGCTCGAGGATGCGCCGCGCCACCACGTTGTGCGAGGCCCACTCGAGCTGGGAGTCGGCGATGGCCTTAAAGGCCGGGTTGTTGGCGTACTCGGTCGCCATGATCTGGTGCCAGGCGTCGAGCGACTCCTCGAGGATGTCGTCCGGGGTCCGGCGGAACTGCACGCCCTTCTCGGCCAGACGCTCCATCGCCAGGCGGTTGTTGTAGGGCTTGTGGTTCTCCCACCACATGAAGTGCGCCTGGGTGGTCACCTTGATGATGTTCTGGATGTCCTCCGGGAAGGAATCCCAGATGTCCTTGTTGAACAGCACCTCCATGACGGTGACGGTCTCGTGGTAGGCCGGGGCGTAGTGGTAGCTCCAGACGTCCTCGAAGCCGAGCGCCTCGTCGTGGTAGGGGTTCACGAACTCACCGGCGTCGATGACGCCGCGCTCACCCGCCGGCACGATCTCGCCGCCCGGCAGGGTCACGACCGACACGCCCATGTGCGAGTACATCTCGCCCGGGATGCCCGGGATGCGCAGTCGCAGGCCGCGCAGATCCTCGGCCGAGGTCAGGTCGACGTTGAACCAGCCCAGCGACTGCGGGCCGGAGCTGCCGGCCGGCATCCAGAAGACGTCGGCGTTCAGCACGTTGTTGAAGAAGTCGTTGTTGACCTCCAGGCCGCCGCCGTTCCAGATCCAGCCCCAGTAGTCGAAGGAGTCCATGCCGAAGGGACCGGCCGGGCCGGAGGAGACCATCACCGAGGCGCGGTCCTTGCCGATCCAGTAGCCGGCCCAGGCGTGGCCGCCGTCGATGATCTGGTCGTGCACCGCGTCCAGCACCTCGAAGGCCGGGACCACGGCACCGGCCGGCAGGGCCTCGATCTTGACGCGACCGGCGGTGTTCTTCTCGATCTGCTCCGCCCAGCGCAGGAAGTTGGTCTGGTGCGGGTCGCCCGACGACCAGGTCGACTGGAAGGTCAGGTTGAACTCCTGGGCTTCGGCCTCACCGGCCAAGCCGGTGGCCATTACGCCGACCAGCGCGACGGCGGCCGTCCCGAGTAGCAGCTTCTTCATTTGGATAGTTCCTCCCTTGGTGAAACGTGAAGCCAGGCTTCAGGAAAAGTTCAGCGGGGCTTCTTCGGCCCTCTTGGGAACTGCTCGAAGCGGTCCAAATCCCGGACCGGTCTGTCGTACTTTCCGCAGCTCCTTATTATCGCACCATCGGCCGTTCGTCTTTTGCCGCGGCTGTCGAGCCTTGCTCGGCTTTGGAAGCGTCCTTGGCGCGATACTATAGTCAAGGTTTGTCGAACCTGTCGACACGGGTTTCATGCCGTTGCTCCCAGGCGGGCGGAGGCACGGCGGACCAGGGTGCCGGGCACCAGGCTGAGGCTGGCCGGCACCTCCGGATCGCGCAGCAGCGATTCGGCCTGCTCCATCGTCCGGTCGATCATGGCCGGCACCGGCTGGCGAATCGTGGTCAGTGAATAGGAGGGCCAGGCCGCCATGGAGATGTCGTCGAAGCCGACCACCGAGAGTTGCTCCGGCACCTGCAGCCCCAGGTCCCGTCGGGCGGCGTCGAGCGCCCCCAGGGCGAGGATGTCGTTGGCGCAGAAGACGGCCTCGGGACGGTCCCGCCGCAGCAGCCGCTTCGCCGCGGCGTAGCCCGCCTCGTAGGAGTAGCTGCCGGCCTCCTCCACCAGCGGCTCCGGCAGGCCCAGCTCCGCGCAGGCTTCGGCGAAGCCGCGCAGGCGGTCGAGGTTGGTGCTGGTGTCGGGCTGGCCGGCGAGGTAGCCGAGACGACGGTGGCCCGCGGCGGCCAGCGCCCGCGCGACGGTGCGGCCGCCGGCGTGGTTGTCGCAGCAGACCGCCGAGGCCTCGCTGCCGGGGACATAGCGGTTGAAGAGCACCACCGGCGTCCCCGCCTGCCGGCAGGCGGCGACCATGGCCGAGGAGAGGGTCGCGGCCAGCACGATGGTCACGTCGGGATGGTAGTGCAGCAGCGTCGGCAGCGAATCGTCGACGTTCCGGCCGGGGCCGGCGGAGAACAGCATGGTCTGCAGTTCGCGCTCCTGCAGCCGCTCGATCAGCTGGGCCAGGACCTCGGGATAGAAGGGGTTGGTGATGTCGGCGACGACGATGGCGGCGATGCGGCTGCGGCGGGTGGTCAGGCTGCGCGCCAGCGGATCGGGCCGGTAGCCGCGCCGGTGCGCGACGGCCAGGACACGGCTGCGCGTCTCGGTGGCGATCACGGCCTTTTCGGTGAAGGCGCGCGACACGGTCGAGACGGAGATGCCGAGCTCCTCCGCGATGTCGCGGGCGATCACCCTTTCGCGCCGTTGCCGCGCCGTCATCCGGCGGCACCCCGGGCGTTCCGGCCGGGCCGGGTCGTCGAGGGGCGTCCCTCCATCACGCTTGTCTCCCTGCCGCCCCGCGCCACCGCGCGGGACGCATGCGCCGCCTCTTCCGACGGCTTTTCCTTGAGCCGCCTGCTATGCAAGCGGTTGCACGGCGCAGGCTGGGTTCCCCCGCGCCCGATGTCAAGGAAAAGACCCGCGCCTCTTCCCAAGCGCGCCGGACTGCGCTAGGCCGGAGCCGCAACAAGGGGAGGAAAGCCCATGGGCAAGGTGCTGTTGGTGACGGGCGGCAGCCGCGGGATCGGGGCGGCGGTCTGCCGCCTGGCGGCGCGCGACGGCTGGGACGTCGCGGTGAACTACGGCGCCGACTCGGCGGCGGCGGCCGAGGTGGTCGCGGCGGTGGAGGCGGCCGGACGCCGGGCGGTGGCATTGCAGGGCGACGTGGGCGACCCCGCCGCGGTGGCGGCGCTCTTCGAGAAGACCGAGGCGGCGCTGGGGCCGCTCGACGCCCTGGTGAACTCCGCCGGCATCACCGGCCGCATCTCGCCGCTGGCGGACTCCGACCTGGGCGAGATCCGGCGCACCGTCGAGATCAACGTCAACGGCACGCTCTTCTGCTGCCGCGAGGCGGTGCGCCGCCTCGCCCGCTCGCGCGGCGGCCGGGGCGGCAGCATCGTCAACCTCTCCTCGGCGGCGGCCACGATCGGCAGCCCCGGCGAGTTCGTCTGGTACGCCGCGTCCAAGGGCGCGGTCGACAGCCTGACCATCGGCCTCTCCAAGGAGGTCGGCCCCGAGGGCATCCGCGTCAACGCCGTGGCGCCGGGCCTGATCGAGACCGAGATCCACGCCACCGCCGGCGACGCCGGTCGGGTCGCGCGGCTCCTGCCCGGCGTGCCGCTGCAGCGTGCCGGCAGCGCCGAGGAGACGGCCGAGCCCATCGTCTGGCTGCTGTCGGAGGCGGCTTCCTACGTCAGCGGCACGATCCTGCGCGTGACCGGCGGCCGCTGAGGTTCCGCCGCGGCGGGAGGAGGCTCTCCCCGCGGCCCTACCGGTTCATGCGCACGAGGTGCATGTTCTGGTGGACGCCGGGATAGATCTCGAAGACGTGGGTGGTGACGCCGTGGTCGTGCTGCACGTCCACGAGGTACCAGCCGCCGGCGAGCTGCAGGTGGGGTGCGGCGGAGTTGCCGTTGTAGACCACCTGCTCGCCGCGCGGATGGCTGGCGTGGCTGCGCACGCGCCACTGCAGCGGCGCCGGGACGCGGCGCAGCGTGCTGCGGTCGATCAGGCTGAGCTCGATGCTGCCGACCGGCCCCTCGGCCTGCGGCGCGCCGGGCGAGGGTGCCGAGGAGGGTGCGCTGCGGAACAGGCCGCAGCCGGCCAGCAGCGTGCCGGCGGCGAGAAGGACGACGAAGAGGCGAAGCGCCCGCATGGTTCTGCTCCCCCGAATGCGAGTGGAACAAGAGAACACGAGGCTCCCGCGTCGGGCAAACGTAAACGACCCGTGCCGGTCTCGGTCTTTCGCGCTCGGTCTTTCGCGGCCTCACCTCGCCGCTGCGGGGGCCGAGTCGTTCTCGGGCGATTGTCAAGAAAAAGCTGTATATGAAATGCTTGTCGAAGGCGAGGGGATCGGATGCTCATCAACAGCACCGCGAATTCGGATGCGCTGTTCACGCCGGCCTTCCAGGTGCCGCTGCAACGCCTGATCGCCGCCTGGGTCGCGGAGGACTTCACGGCGACGGCCGACGTGCTGGCGGACCTCGCGATCCGCCCGCCGACCGCGGCCTGGAATCCCGATCCCGGCGACCTGCCGGACGCCCGCCTGCAGCGGATGCACCGGGTCTGGGAGGAGCATCGCGGCGACGCGGAACTGCCGCCTGTCTCGTCCTGCCGGCTCGGCGCCTTCGGGGAGGACGCCGGCGTCATGATGATCCTGCGGTTCCGGCCCGACGGATCGGATCTCGACTACCTGCACTACGGCGAGACCCTGGCGGCCCACGCCGGCAAGAACTGGACCGGCTTCACCGTCGGCGAACTGGCGCGGCACACGCCCTATTCCCTGATCTTCGCCTCCAACTACTACGCCGCCGCCCTGCGGCGGGAGCCCTGCTACAGCGAGGCCGTGTCGGCGCCGAAGATGGTCTCGACCACCTGGTGCCGCTACCTGCTGCCCTACGTCAACGACGCCGGTCAGGTCGAGGCCTTCGCCTGCGGCAACGTGCCGGTTCCCGGCCTGCCGAACTGGACGCCGGTCGCCGGCCGCCGCGCCCGGGACACAGCGCAGCACGAGGCGCAGAGCGCCCGCCTCGCCATCGAGAGCTCGGCGCAGGCGGTGATCCGGGCCGAGCGCAACATCCAGGCGCTGATGACCCACGCGCCGGTCGCGCTGATGGTCTTCACCGTCAGCAGCGACACGGCCGAGGAGGAGGCCGGGATCGTCGGCGCGGATGAGATCTACTTCGCCAACGCGCCGATGGCGTCGCTGATGCAGCGCACCACGGGGCAGCTGACCCTGATGGCGCCCGAGTCGGTTTTCGACGATCGGGAGCAGTACCGCCAGGCGCTGCGGCGGCTGGCGGCGGGCGAGATCGTCCACGACGTCGAGGCCCGGCTGCGCCGCGCCGACGGCTCGCTGGCGTGGGCCCTGATGTCGGCGCATCCGATCGAGTTCGACGCCAACTCCTGCGCCGCCTTCTGGTTCTACGACATCACGCAGCGCAAGGAGGCGGAGGAGGCCCTGCGCGCGGCGCAGGCCGAGCTGCGCCGGCTCGCGAACCACGACGAGCTCATCGGGCTTCCCAACCGGCGCCTGTTCTACGAGACGGCCGAGCGGGAGGTGGCCCGCGCGCTGCGCCACGGACGGCCCCTGTCGGTGCTGCTGTTCGATCTCGACTTCTTCAAGAAGGTGAACGACGGCCATGGCCATGCCGCAGGCGACGAGGTCCTGCGCCGCGTGGCCCGGCGCCTGGCCCCGGACTTGCGCGCCAACGACCTGCTGGCGCGGCTGGGCGGCGAGGAGTTCGCGCTGCTGCTGCCGGAAACCGACCCGGCGAAGGCGGCCGAGCTGGCGGAGTGGCTGCGCCGGACCGTCGGCTGGCTGTCGGTGCCCTACCAAGACGCGACCCTGCGGGTGACGACCAGCGTCGGCGTCGCCACCTTCGCCGCCGAGGACGGGGAGAACATCGACCCGGCCCTGAAACGCGCGGACGAGGCGCTCTACCACGCCAAGAACGGCGGCCGCGACCGCGTCGTCCTCGCCTGGGAAGCGGCGGGCTCCGGCCGCTGACCGGCGCGGCCCGATCACGAAAAGGTGTTCGCCCGCGCGCGGGACGTGTAGCCGCTCCCGACGGTACCTGTACTAGAAGAAGCAGGGAGAGCGAAGGGAGGATTCCTGCATGAAGAGACTCGCGATTACCGCCGTCGTCGCCGGCCTCGTCGGCTTCCTGGTGGGCAACGCCTTCTTCTACATGGTCTCGCCGCTGTTCATCGACCGCGCGGTCAGCGAGGCGCTGCCGCCGGAGCTGGCGCTGGAGGTGCTGGCGACGGGCAGCTTCCGCGACGCCGATCGCCTGCACAGCGGCAGCGGCACCGCCACCCTGGTCCGCACCGTCGGCGGCACCGGCATCCTGCGCTTCACCGACTTCCGCGTGACCAACGGCCCGGACCTGAAGGTCTGGCTGGTGGCCGCCGCCGACATCGAGAGCAGCGCCGAGGTGACCTCCAGCGAGTGGCTGTCGCTGGGGCCGCTGAAAGGCAACGTGGGCGACCAGAACTACCTGCTGCCCGAGGGCACGGACCTCGAGGCCTGGGGCTCGGTGGTGATCTGGTGCGAGCGCTTCGGCGTGCTCTTCTCGCCGGCGACCCTGGTCCAGGGCGAGCCGCCGCCGGCGTGAGAGTCCAGTCGGAAATGCAGTGAGCGTTGTCCGATGCTTCTGGCGGCTGACCTGTCATTGCGAGCGCAGCGAAGCAATCCAGGGCCATTGCCCTCTGGCCCCTGGATTGCTTCGCTGCGCTCGCAATGACCCTGGCGCGGTCGGAACGGCAAGACCGATCTGCACAGCGACGGCCGGAACCAGAGCATTGAAATCGCTCACTGCATTTCCGGCCGTACGCTGACACCAGCGCGCCTTCGAAACGCCTCTCGTCATCCTTCGCTGTGCTCAGGATGACGGCGACGGGGATTTCACAGGCGCGCTGGGATGAGGCCCCCTCGATCCCCGCTACGGTCGCCAGGGGAGGGGGCGGGAATTCGGCCTCACCCCACTCTCCAGAATATGAGAATGACACGCAGTATCAGATTTTTCTTGAGCAGGCGCGGCTGAGGGCGTAGGTCCTCGGGAGGAGCGGGCAGGCGAAACCCCCGACACTCCGGTCTTCTGGGGATCGTGGGGAAAGGCGCCTGTCCATGTCGTTCGAGTCACTTCTCTTCGCCGGCCGCGCGGGGGCGGCGGCCGCCTGTCTGCTCGCGGCGCTCGCCGCCGGCACCGCCCGGGCCCAGCAGGACGGTGCCGAGCCCGGCGCCGAAGCCGGTGTCATCGAACTCGATCCGCTGGTGGTCCAGGGCGACGGCGAGAGCGCGCGGGGCCCGGTCGACGGCTACGCGGCGCGGCGCAGCGCCACCGGCACGAAGACCGACAGCTCGATCCTGGAAACGCCGCAGTCCATCAGCGTGGTGACGCGCGACCAGATGGACGCCCGCGGCGTGCTCAGCGTCGGCCAGGCTCTGACCTATTCGGCCGGCGTACTGGGGCAGCCCTTCGGCAGCGACGCGCGCTTCGACGCGCCCTACATCCGCGGCTTCTCGGCCGCGGAGAGCCAGTATCTCAACGGCCTGCGGCTGGTGCGCAACCTGGGCAGCACCTCGATCGAGCCCTACGGGCTGGAGCGCGTCGAGGTGCTGCGCGGCCCGGCCTCGGTGCTCTACGGCCAGGCCAACCCGGGCGGGCTGGTCAATCTGGTCAGCAAGCGGCCGACCTGGGAGCGCTTCGGCGAGGTGGTGGCCGAGGGCGGCAGCTTCCGGCGCGCCCAGGGCGCCTTCGACTTCGGCGGTCCGCTGGGCGAGGAGTCGAACCTGGCCTTCCGCCTGACCGGCCTGGTGCGCAACAGCGGCACGCAGATGGACCGGGTCGACGACGACCGCTACTTCCTGGCGCCTTCCTTCGCCTGGCGGCCCTCGGAGGACACCACGATCACGGTCTTCTCCCAGATCCAGCACGACCGCTCGCTCTCGCCGATCGGTCTGCCGCTGCAGGGTACGATCTACGGCAATCCGAACGGCCAGCTGCCGCGCGACCTCTACCTCGGCGATGCCGGTTTCGACGAGTCGAAGCGCACCCTGGGCAGCCTCGGTTACGAGTTCGAGCATCGTTTCCGCGAGTCCTGGACCTTCCGGCAGAACGCCCGCTACGACCATCTGAAGTGGAACTATCAGAATCTCTATTTCAGCGGCCTCGACCCGGACATGCGGACCGCCTACCGCGGCACCTCGATCCAGGAGGAGGAGATGGACACGCTGAGCCTCGACAATCAGGTCGAGGGCAGCTTCCGCACCGGGGTGGTCGGCCACCGCCTGCTGCTGGGCGCCGACCTGAGGGCCCACTACGCCGACACCGACGTGGCCTTCGGCACGGCCCCGGCGATCGACATCTACAATCCCGACAACCGGCAGCCCTTCAACACGGCGATCTTCTGGAGCCAGCGCACGCGCAGCGAGCTGTTCCAGGCCGGCCTCTACGCCCAGAACCAGATGGACTACCGGAACTGGCGCCTGACCCTGGGCCTGCGGCACGACTGGGCCGGCTCCAACAGCGAGACCGGTGCCGGCACCACGCGGCAGAACGACAGCGCCTTCAGCGGCCGCGCCGGCCTGACCTATCTCTTCGACAACGGCCTGGCGCCCTACGTCAGCTATGCCACCTCCTTCGATCCCGTCGTCGGCAACGAGGCGCCGGCGCGCGGCGGCGGCGCCTTCGAGCCGAGCCGCGGCGAGCAGTACGAGGTGGGGCTGAAGTACCAGCCGCCCGGTTCGCGCAGCCTCTTTACGGCGACCGCCTTCGATCTGCGGCAGAGCAACGTGGCGGTCAGCGACCCCGCCAACGTCGGCTTCCAGCTCCAGACCGGCAAGATCCGCGTGCGTGGCTTCGAGCTGGAGGGCGTGGCCAACCTGCACAGCGGCCTCAACCTGATTTCCAGCTACACCTACAGCGACGCCGAGATCCTGCGCGGTGAACCCGGCGAGAGGGGCAACCGTCCCGCGCTGGTGCCGCGCCACGCCGCCAGCCTCTGGCTGGACTACGCCTTCCAGGAAAACAGCCGGCTGAGCGGCTTCGGCCTGGGCGGCGGGGTGCGCTATGTCGGCCAGCGCTACGGGGATACGGCCAACGGCATCAACCTGCACTCCCACACGCTCTACGACGCGGCCCTGCGCTACGACCTCGGCAACTTCCGCTTCTCGCTGAACCTCAACAACCTGCTGGACGACACCTACGTCGCCACCTGCAGCGCCTTCGGCTGCTACTACGGCGACGGCCGCACGGTGCTGGCCAGGGTCGCCTACCGCTGGTGAGCCGGAGCGGGGTGGACAGCATGGCCGAGCCGGGCGCCGCGCCGCCGCTCTTCGAGCTCCGCCGCGTGAGCTTCAGCATCGAGGGCCGCGCCCTGGTGGCGGCGCTCGACCTGACGCTGCAGCCGGGTCGGACCTACGGCCTGATCGGGCCGAACGGCTCGGGCAAGAGCACCCTGGTGAAGATGCTCGCCCGGCAGCAGCGGCCGAGCGAGGGGGAGATCCGCTTCGAGGGCCGGCCGCTCGAGTCCTGGGGGGCGCGCGACCTCGCCCGCCGCCTGGCCTACATGCCGCAGTTCACGCCGCCGGCGGACGGGATGACCGTGCGGGAACTGGTGGCGCTGGGGCGCTACCCCTGGCACGGCGCGCTGGGCCGGATCACCGCCGCCGACCGCGAGCGCGTCGAGGGGGCCCTGCGCTCGACCGGCCTGCAGTCCTTCGCCACGCGCCTGGTGGACAGCCTCTCCGGCGGTGAGCGCCAGCGCGCCTGGCTGGCCATGATGCTGGCGCAGGACGCGCGCTGCCTGCTGCTGGACGAGCCCACCTCGGCCCTGGACGTGGCGCACCAGGTCGAGGTCCTGGCACTGGTGCGCTGGCTGGCCCGCGAAGCCGGCATCAGCGTCGTGCTGGTGCTGCACGACGTGAACATGGCGGCGCGCTACTGCGACGAGATCCTGGCCCTGGGCTCGGGGCGGCTGGCGGCGCGGGGAACACCCGACGAGATCATGCAGCCACGGGTGCTGGGCGAGATCTACGGCCTGCCGATGGGCATCGTCATCGAGCCGACGAGCGGCGCGGCGATCGGCTATCCCGCATGACCGTCGCCGGCCTGTCCCGGCGGCGCCTGCTCGCCGGCGGCCTCGCCGCGGCGCTGCTGCCGGCCGGCCGCGCGCGGGCGGCGACGCCGCGCACGGCGGTGATCGACTGGGCGCTGCTGGAGAGCCTGCTGGTGCTCGGGCTGACCCCGGTCGCGGCGGCCGAGCTGCGGCTCTACGGCCGCCTGGTGGTCGAGCCGCCGGTGCCGGCGGAGGTCGTGGACCTGGGGCTGCGCGGCTCGCCCAACTTCGAGCTGCTGAGTCTCTGCCGGCCGGAGCTGGTGCTGAGTTCGCCCTGGTACGAAGGCTACCGCGGCCGCCTGGAGCGGGCGGCGCCGGTCCGAAGCCTCTCGATCTACGAGCCCGGCCGGCCGCCCTACGAACCGGCCGCGGCGGCGCTGCTGGAACTCGGCACCCTGCTCGACGCGCAGGAGCAGGCCGAGCGCTACCTCGCGCGGCTGGAGCCGGAGCTGGCGCGGCTGGCCGGCCTCCTGGCCCCCTTCGCCGAGCGGCCCTGCTTCCTGATCAACCTCGGCGACGCCCGGCATTTCCGGGCCTTCGGCCGGGACAGCCTGTTCGGCGCGGTGCTGGAGCGGCTGGGTCTCGCCAACGCCTGGGGCGACGACACCCGCTATCGCGCCCAGGCGCAGATCCAGCTGGAAGCCCTGGCGCGGGTACCGGAGGCGCGGCTGGTGGTCGTCGGGCCGCTGCCGGCGGCGGCGCGGCGCACCCTGCCGGACAGCGGCCTGTGGAATGCGCTGCCGGCGGTGCGCGAAGGCCGGGTGACGCTGCTGCCTCCGGTCAGCCCCTTCGGCGGGCTGCCCTCGGCCCTGCGTTTCGCCCGGCTGCTCGCCGAGGGGCTGCCGAGACCCGGGGGACTGCCCGGGGGACTACATGGTTGAGGCGCGGCAGGGGCGGCCGCTGCTGGTCTGGAGCCTGCTGGCGCTGCCGGCGCTGCTGCTCTGGGGCCACGCCGTCGACTCGCGTTTGCCCGCCGGCGGCGTTGCCGCGCTGGAGGCGGCCGGCGGCATGGAGGCGGCGCTGCTGCGCTACAGCCTGCTGCCACGCCTCTGCGTCGCGCTGCTCGCCGGGGCGTCGCTGGGGCTCGCCGGGGCGCTGCTGCAGCGGGTGCTGCGCAATCCCATCGCCGATCCCTCGACGCTCGGCATCTCCGCCGGCGCGCAGCTCGCGGTCGCCGTCTTCACGCTCTTTCCGGCCGCCGCCCTCGCTCTCGGCCTGACGCGCGAGGGTGCCGCCTTCGCCGGCGGGCTGCTGGCCGCCGGCCTGGTGCTGCTGCTCGGCCGGCGCCGCGGCCTGGAGCCGACCACCCTGGTATTGGCCGGAATGCTGGTCAGCCTGACGGCCGGCGGGGTGAGCGCGGCGCTGATCCTCTTCAACGGCGATTACCTGATGTCGCTCTTCATCTGGGGCGGCGGATCGCTCAGCCAGCAGGGCTGGCAACCGACCCTGGCCCTGGCGGGCCGGCTCGCGGCCGCCGCGCTCGCGGTCCTGCTGGTGCTGCGCCCGCTCGCGATCCTCGGACTGGAGGATGCGAGCGCCCGCAGCCTCGGCGTCGCCGTCGTGGCGCTGCGGCTGCTGGCGGTGGCGCTGGCGGTCTGGCTGGCGGCCGGCGTGGTGGCGGAGGTCGGCGTGATCGGCTTCCTCGGCCTCGCAGCGCCGGCCTTCGCCCGGCTCGCCGGTGCGCGCGGCCAGCGCCAGTTGCTGCTCTGGGCGCCGCTGATCGGCGCCGCGCTGCTGTGCCTGGCGGACGGTCTCGTCCAGCTCCTGGCCGGCGGCCGCGGCGAGATCCTGCCGACCGGCGCGGTCACAGCCCTGCTCGGCGGCCCGCTGCTGATCTGGCTGCTGCCGCGCCTGCGGACGGTGGGGCCGGCGCTCACCGGCCCGGCCGGTCCGGCCACCCGGCCGACGGCCCGTCCCGAGCGGCTCGTCCTGGGGCTGCTGCTCCTGCTCGGCGCCGCGCTGACCCTGGCCTTGCTGGTGGGGCGCGATCCCGAGGGCTGGCATCTGGCGACGGGGCAGTCGCTGCGCGACCTCCTGCCCTGGCGGCTGCCTCGGCTCGCGGCGGCGGTGGCGGCCGGTGCCATGCTGGCCGTGGCGGGCACGATCGTGCAGCGGTTGACCGGCAACCCCTTGGCCAGCCCCGAGATCCTCGGCATCGGCGCGGGTTCGGGCCTGGGTCTGGCAGCCGTGCTCTTCAGCGTTTCGGGCGCCGGCCTGGCGGCGCAGCTCGGCGGCGCCGCGCTCGGTGCCTTCCTGGCGCTGCTGACGATCCTGCTGCTGGCCACGCGCGCCGGCGGCGGTGCCGAGCGCCTGCTGCTCGGCGGCATCGCGGTCGGCTCCTTCTGCGGCGCGCTGCTGACCATCCTGATGGCGAGCGGTGACAGCCGGGCCTTCCAACTGCTGGCCTGGCTGACCGGCTCGACCCACCAGATCGGTGCCGAACAGGCCAGGCTCGCCCTGGCCTCCGCCGTGCTGCTGCTGGCGCCGCTGCCCTTCCTGGTCCGCTGGCTCGGGGTGCTGCCGCTGGGCGAGGGCGTCGCCGCCGCGCTGGGCGCGCCGGTCGCCGCGGCCCGGCTCCTGCTGGTGGGGCTGGCGGCGCTGCTGACGGCGGCGGCCTGCCTGCTGGTCGGGCCGCTCAGCTTCGTCGGGCTGATGGCGCCTCACCTCGCACGCCTCGCCGGGCTGACCCGCCCGGGGGCGCAGCTGCTCGGTGCGGCGGTGATCGGCGCCCTGCTGCTGGCCGCGGCCGACTTCCTGTCGCGGCAGCTCTTCTTTCCCTACGAGATGCCGGTCGGGCTCTTCGCCAGCCTGGTGGGCGCGCCCTACCTGGTCTGGTTCCTCGGCCGAGCCCCTGCCGGAGGCCGTCGTGGCTGACGCGCCGGCGATCCCCCTGCGCGCCGCCGCTCTGGTGCGGCTGGCCGAGCCGGAGTTCTGGCTGCGGCATCTCTGCGCGGAGCTCGGGGAGTTCGGCGAGGCGGAGCGGGACGGCCGGCGGGGCCGCATCCGCATCGCCTTCGGCACCGCCCTCCTGACGGCCCGTGTCGGCACGCTCGCGCTGGAGGTCGAGGCCGCCGACGCCACCGCGCTGGCCTTCCTAAAGCAGGCCCTGGCGGAGCGCCTGCTCGCGCCGGGCAGCGGCGAGCGCCCGCGCCTGCTCTGGACCGGCGCCGGCGCCGGCGGGGGCGTGCCGCCCTACTTCCGGGAGATGCGCGTTCTGGCGAGCCGGCGGCTGACCCCCGGCATGCAGCGCCTGACGCTGGGCGGCAGCGACCTGGCACGCTTCGCCCACGGCGGCCTGCATGTCCGGCTCCTGATTCCGCCGCGCGGCCGTGCGCCTCGCTGGCCGAGCCTGGGCGCGGACGGCCGGCCGATCTGGCCGGAGGGCGCCGATGCCCTGGCCTCCCGGGTCTACAGCCTGCGGCGGATCGACCCGGCCCGGGGCGAGGTGGAGATCGACGTGGTGCTGCACGAGGGCGCCGAAGGACCCGGCGCGACCTGGGCCCGCCGGACTCGGCCGGGCGACCGCGTCGGCATGGCGGGACCCGGCGGCGGCGACGTCGGCGAGGCCGAGGACTACCTGCTTCTGGGCGACGAGACGGCACTGCCGGCCATCGCCCGCATCCTGGAGCGGCTGCCGGCCGGCGTGCGGGCGCGGGTGCTGCTGGAGGTGGCCGACGCCGCCGAACGGCAGGCACTGACCTCGGCCGCGGCACTGGAACTCGACTGGCTGCAGCGCGATGGCCGGCCGGCCGGCAGCACGACACTGCTGGCCGAAGCGGCGAAGGCCCTGCCGCCGCCGGACCGCCCGGAGCGCTTCTTCGCCTGGGCCGGCGCCGAGCAGGCCGCCATCGGCGCCATCCGCGACCACTGGCGCGGGGCCTGGGGCCTGGACCGCCGGCGGCATCTGGCGGCCGCCTACTGGCGCCGCGAGGGATAGCCGCCCCTTCCACCTGCCGAGAGGAGAGCCGGGATGTCGTCCCACGTCACCACCGAGGAGGAACTGCTGCGCCACTACGGCGCGCCCCACCCCGACATGCTGCGCAAGCAGATCGACCGGCTGGACGAGCACGCCCGGCGCTGGATCGCCGCCTCGCCCTTTCTGCTGCTGGCGACGCTGGGGCCGGGCGGCCTCGACGTCTCGCCCAAGGGCGATGCCCCGGGCTTCGTACGGGTGCTCGACGAGCGCACGCTGCTGCTGCCCGACCGCCCCGGCAACCGCCGTCTCGACGGCCTGCGCAACATCCTGGCGGATCCGCGCGTCGGGCTGCTCTTCCTGGTGCCCGGCCGGAGCGAGAGCTTCCGGGTCAACGGCCGGGCCGCCATCTCCCTCGACGACGAGCTGCGGACCCTCTGTGCCCAGGACGGCAAGCCGGCGATGAGCGTGATCCGGATCGCGGTGGAGGAGGTCTTCCTGCACTGCGGCCGCTCCCTGCGCGCCGCCGATCTCTGGAATCCCGAGAGGCGGCGCGGCCCCGACGACCTCGCCGCGCCGGGCGCCGTGCTCAAGGCGCACCTGGCGCTCGCCGGAAAGGAGCGCTGAGGCGGCTGGACACTCGGGAAACTGGAGCGGGTGATGGGAATCGAACCCACGACACGTAGCTTGGGAAGCTACTGCTCTACCACTGAGCTACACCCGCACTCCGGCTTCTCACTACACCAAGGCCCGAAGCCGCGCAACGCTGTCGGCCGGGGCGCCGCGGGGGCCCCCGGCCGGCCTGCTCAGCCGGCCTCGGCCTCGCGGCGGCGCTGGTCGCGCTTGCGCTCGTGCGGGTCCAGCAGGCGCTTGCGCAGCCGCAGCGACTTCGGCGTGACCTCCACCAGCTCGTCGTCCTCGACGTAGCTCAGCGCCTGCTCCAGGGCGAAGACGCGCGGCGGCGTCAGCTTCACCGCGTCGTCCTTGCCGGCGGCGCGGAAGTTGGTGAGCTGCTTGGCCTTCAGCGGATTGACCTCGAGGTCGTTGCCGCGGGCGTTCTCGCCGATGATCATGCCCTCGTAGACCTGCTCGCCCGGGGCGATGAAGATCACGCCGCGCTCCTCCAGGTTCCAGAGCGCGTAGGGCGTGGCGACGCCGCCGGCATTGGAGATCAGCACGCCGTTGCGCCGGCCCTGGATCGGCCCCTTGTAGGGGGCGTAGCCGTGGAACAGGCGGTGCATGATGCCGGTGCCGCGGGTGTCGGTCAGGAACTCGCCGTGGTAGCCGATCAGGCCGCGCGAGGGGGCGAGGAAGACCAGGCGCTGCTTGCCGCCGCCCGAAGGCCGCATCTCGCGCATCTCGGCGCGGCGCTGGCTCATCTTGTCGACCACCACGCCGGCGTAGTCCTCGTCGACGTCGACCTGCACCTCCTCGATCGGCTCCAGGCGCTGGCCGTTCTCGCTCTTGAAGAGCACGCGCGGGCGGCTGATGGAGAGCTCGTAGCCCTCGCGGCGCATGGTCTCGATCAGCACGCCGAGCTGCAGCTCGCCGCGCCCGGCCACCTGGAAGGCGTCCTTCTCCTCGGTCTCGGTCACCTGGATGGCGACGTTGCCCTCGGCCTCGCGCATCAGCCGGTCGCGGATCATGCGGCTGGTGACCTTGTCGCCCTCGCGGCCGGCCAGCGGCGAGTCGTTGACCGAGAAGGTCATGGCGAGCGTCGGCGGGTCGATCGGCTGCGAGGGCAGGGGCTCCGTGACCTCAGGCGCGCAGAGCGTGTCGGCCACGGTCGCCTCGTCCAGCCCGGCGATGGCGACGATGTCGCCGGCCTCGGCCCGCTCCACCGGGGTGCGCTGCAGGCCGCGGAAGGCCAGCAGCTTGGTCAGCCGCCCTTCCTGCAGCAGCCGGCCGTCGCGGGCCAGCGCCTTGACCGGCATGTTGAGCCGCGCCGTGCCGGAGTGGATGCGGCCGGTCAGCACCCGGCCCAGGTAGGGGTCGAGTTCCAGGGTCGTCGCCAGCATGCGGAAGGGCCCCTCGGCCTCCGCCACCGGCGGGCGCACGTGCGACAGGATGGTCTCGAAGAGCGGCGTCATGCCGGCGTCGCGCGAGGCGTCGGGCTCGCGCACCGCCCAGCCCTCCTTGGCCGAGGCGAAGAGGGTGGGGAAGTCGAGCTGACCCTCGTCGGCGTCGAGCGCGGCGAAGAGGTCGAAGACCTCGTCCTGCACCTCGAAGGGCCGGGCGTCGGGCTTGTCGGCCTTGTTCACCACCACGATGGGGCGCAGGCCGCGGGCCAGCGCCTTCATGGTGACGAACTTGGTCTGCGGCATCGGCCCCTCGGAGGCGTCGACCAGCAGCAGCACGCCGTCCACCATCGAGAGGATGCGCTCCACCTCGCCGCCGAAGTCGGCGTGGCCGGGCGTGTCGACGATGTTGATGCGGTTGCCCTGCCAGTCCACCGAGGTGCACTTGGCCAGGATGGTGATGCCGCGCTCGCGCTCCAGGTCGTTGGAGTCCATGGCGCGCTCGGCCACCTGCTGGTTGGCGCGCACCGCGCCGGACTGGCGCAGCAGCTGGTCGACCAGGGTGGTCTTGCCGTGGTCGACGTGGGCGATGATGGCGATGTTGCGCAGGGCCGCGGTGGTCACGCGACGATACTCCGATGTGAGGGAGGGGGCCCGGCCTCAGAGGCCGTGTCGGGCCGCCAGCTCCGTGAGGGGCCGCGCCGGTCGCGGCCCGAGATGGCTGATCGCTTCGCCGGCGGCGAGCGAGCCCAGGCGGCCGCAGTCGTGCAGGCTGCGGCCGCGGGTGTAGCCATAGAGAAATCCGGCGGCGTAGAGGTCGCCGGCGCCGGTGGTGTCGAGCAGCTCGCCGACGCGGATGGCGTCGATCAGGTGCACCTCCTCGCCGGAGAGCACGACCGAGCCCTTCTCGCTGCGGGTCAGGGCCGCCACTTCGCAGTGGCCGCGCACCTGCTGCAGCGCCGCGTCGAAGTCGTCCGCCTGGTAGAGCGAGACGATCTCCGCCTCGTTGGCGAAGAGCAGGTCGACATGGCCGTGGACCAGCTCGCGGAAGGAGTCGCGGTGGCGGTCGACGCAGAAGGGATCGGAGAGCGAGAGCGCCACCTTGGCGCCGGCGGCGCGCGCCGTCTCGGCCGCCTCCAGGAAGGCCTGCTTCGCCGCCGGGCTGTCCCAGAGGTAGCCCTCCAGGTAGAGCACGCGCGCGCGGCGGATCAGCTCGTGGTCGACCTCCTCGGGGCCGAGCTGCACCGAGATGCCGAGATAGGTCGCCATTGTGCGCTGTGCGTCGGGGGTCACCAGGATCAGGCAGCGCGCGGTCGGCGGCCCCTCGGTGGCCGGCGGCGTGGCGAACTCGATCCCGGTGGCGCGGATGTCGTGGCGGAAGATGCCGCCGAGCTGGTCGTTGCGCACCTTGCCGATGAAGCCGCCGCGCCCGCCCAGCGACGCCAGTCCCGCCATGGTGTTGGCGCAGGAGCCGCCGGAGACCTCGACGGCCGGGCCCATGGAGGCGTAGAGGCTCTCCGCGCGGTTCATGTCGATCAGGGTCATGGACCCCTTCGGCAGTTCCTGCTCGGTCACATAGGCCTCGCTGGCCTGGGCGAGGACGTCGACGATGGCATTGCCGATACCCACGACGTCGAGCGGCTCGTCCCGCATGCGCGCCTCCTCCGGACTCTATCACTGTAAGGATTTTCGCGGGCGCAGTGATACAGCCTGAAGCCCTTCGCGTCCAGTCTCCCGCACCTGCGAAGAGCGCAGGGGTCCCCTGCGTGCCCCTCGGCCTCCCCGGAGGGGGCGTCGGACGGACCAGCGGGCCACGAGCGCGGCGCTTGCGGGCCGCGCGGCGCGGGGCTAAGCCTGCGGACGCCATGCTCTCCGACCTGATGAAGGCCTTCGGCCAGCTCTCCGACCCGGCCTCCCGCCGCCTGCTGCGCCAGGCCCTGGGGCTGTCGCTGCTCACCTTCGCCTTCGTCTGGGCGGGGGCGACGCTGGGCCTCTCCTGGCTCGGCGGCCTGCTGCTCGCCTGGGCCGAGGCGCGGGGCTGGAGCGGCTTCTGGATCTCGGCGGTGGAGTGGGTCTATGCGGCGGCCGCCTTCAGCGGCGTGCTGGTCACCAGCTTCCTGCTGTTCCCGGCGGTCGCCATGCTGATCATGACGGTGCTGCTGGACCCGATCTGCGAGGCGGTGGAGAAGCGCTGGTATCCGGCGCTGCCGCCGGGCCGCTCCCAGCCCATGCGGGAGATGATTCTCGACGCTGCCCGCCTCGCGGGGGTGACCGTCGGGCTGAACCTCCTCGCCCTGCCGCTCTACCTGATTCTACTCTTTATTCCGCCCTTCAATCTCTTTGTGTTCTATGGACTCAACGGCTATCTTCTCGGGCGTGAGTACTTCGAGGTCGCTGCCGTGCGTCGCCTGGAATCGGGGCAGGTCCGGGCGCTGAGGCGGCAGCACAGGGGAAGGGTCTTCGCGGCGGGGGTCATCGTTGCACTGCTGTTTACCGTGCCTCTGGTGAATCTCGTCATGCCGATCGTGGCCACGGCCTTCATGGTGCACCGCTACGAGGCGCTGCGGCGCCTGCAGCGGGGCGGGGCGACGGGGATGGTCTGAAGGCCGGCGGTCGGCGGTAGAAACCGACGACCAGACGAGGAATGCGAGCATGTTCGGACGTAAGAAGACAGGCCAGGGCGACGAGGCCTCGGCCAGCGACAGCCAACGCGGCTCCGGTCGCACCAGCCGACCAGACGCCTCGGCGGTGCTGGATCGCCAGCCCGTGCCGCCGGTGCGCAAGCCCGCCGACTACGGAGCGGCGGCTACCGCCGCCGTGCGCCGCCCCGCCACAGCCGCC
>SR_TP_S13solDRAFT_1000237_pt1 | contig 25737 bp, 31 predicted proteins | sample SodReaTP_S13sol_FD_11159 | JGI IMG/M metagenome (IMG submission 11159)
CCCCGCCGGGCGCGTTGCACAGGTTCCATTGCGGCTTCACATCCCAATCGGCCCAGAAGCCATATTTGCTGAGCGGCTCGTCGTTGAAGCTGGACCCGATGGACTTCTCCGGCACCACGACGATGGCCTGACGGAGGCCCTGATTGTGCAGCTTGTCGAGCGCGATGAACATCAGCGCGCGGCTTTTGCCCGAGGCCGGGGGCGACTTGATCAGCAGGTATGGCTCGCCGCGTTTTTCATAGGCGCGTTCCTGCATCGCCCGCATGCCCAGCTCGTTCGACTTGGTCGAACTGCCATTGGCAGCGTATTTGACAGAGACGGAGGGGATAGATTTTGTCAATGAAACTCCTCCTCTTTCCCATGACTGACAAACGGTGGCAGAACTTTGGCTATGGCCTCAAACTCGGGTCTGAATGATTTCAGTGCTTTTTGGACAACGATTGCGATTTTGTCATGATCGTGAATGTCATCGACTGGAAAAGCATTCTTTTTGAAGAAGCGAGAATACCTCCTCCCTTCATCCGTTGCTCCTCGTTGAAACTTGATCCGAAGTTGCTTTTCCGTTTCCGAGCAGCTCTGGATCGCTCCGATCAATTCGGTACGAAAAGCATGGTCTGCCAATGGTCCGACCTCACCATACAAGCGAATTTGGCCACTCGTTCCGTCGGCTCCCGACGTAAGCTGAATCCACGTAATGAGCGGAAATCCCGCCCACCATTCCTCACAGCCATGCCAATAATACTCATCTCCACCAAAGGCATTGAACCAACTCACGGGGAGGAAACTGACCGCGCCAGAGTCAGCGTTGCTGTAAACAAATTTGGCACCATCAACCGTGCAAACATCAGGATATACAGCGCCTTGACCGAAAACAGCCTCAGCGGCCAAAGCAAAGTCGGTGCTCTTTCCATTTTCAACGATGAAGTCGAGCACCTTTTTGTGGTCGCGGTAAAGTTCGCGGGCCAATTTTTCGAGCTTCAATCGTTCTTTATCCATGTGAACAGTCTCTCTGATGACTTGCAAATAATGCTCAATAAACGTCGCGACCTCTGCAGAAAGAGGATGTGTTCGCGTTGCCAAAACTTGCTCCAAAAGTTGGCATACTGCGTCATATCGTATCTTCACATACCGATGGTCATTGGGATCTTCGTCCCACAGCGTGAGGAAGACACCTCGCACATGGTCATACGATCCTGCAGCGATGAATGTGGAATGCGCTACGTCCATATAGCGGGCCAGTTGATTCGTGTGCTGACCACTGTGAAATTTGTTTTCAACAACAAACACCCATCCGTTGCGCGGACTTAGGATCAACAAGTCAATGTTGCGCCACTCTGACCGGACGTCTGCATCCATCATATCACTCCGCAAGATATCCAATGCAGTTGGATCCGAAATGCCGTCACCCCCTCGCACGGCCTCCGTGAGAAACGATTTTAGGAATACGTCACCAAGCCCGTGACTTTCCTGCGGATCAAGTAGCCATCGCAGGATCGCCGAGTGTCGAATTTCCATATGCGCCATTCCCATCACCTTGATAGGGTTGAAGCGGCCTAGGTGAGATTTGATCCGGTGCAGGTCTGGGTTGTTGACCAACAACGCCTCAAGCTCGTCGAGGGTCGGCAGATACTGTGTCATTGCGCAGCCACCTTCGTCGTCATCTTCGTGTACATCTCGAACAGCTTTTCCAGCCGTTCGGTGTCGTTGCGGAAGCGGCGGCCGATGTAGATGCGTTCCAGCACCTCGTCGTTGTGGTCATGGGCGGCGCGGAGGTTGGCGGGCATTTTCTCGGGGTCGTAGAGGTCGGCGATGGTGGAGGGGAAATGCGCCTCGCGGGCCAGAAGGATGCCTTCGGCCGCCGCTGTCAGGTCGGCGCGGTTCTTCTCGGTCAGTTTCGGGACGGGGAAGGTGTTCCAGCCCATGGTGTTGGAATAGCGAATCCTGGTTTCGAGCTGGCCGCAGACCGTGGTGATCCAGACGAGGTGCAGGCGCGAGGCGATCAGCGCCATGTTCCAGAGCGGGGCGTCATAGAGCGCGAAGGCATTGTCTGAAACGATGGAATGCTCAGAGAGCAACCCAACTGGAAGGTAAGGTCGGTTTTCCGAACTGACCTTGGGAACAACGATCGAAGAGTTCTTGCCACGACCTTGTATCTGCTTAAACCGATGTGCGCGATTTGCGTATGCTCTGGTTGACTCGGCATCGCTGGCAAGGCGCATTTGCCTCACGCCCTCAAGACGTTGAGCTATTTCCGGTGATTGATTAGCTTCCTCAACTTGATCATCTTCGATCCAAATGCAACGGCGCACAATTCCTTTCACAAACTCCTGAGATCCAACGAAATCAAAAACGAATTTTCGCGCTGCGGGCTCTCGCGATATCAAATCGTCAGCTTCTTGACGCGACATCAATAGATGCCCGCCGTCTTTGGGCATGTTTCCCAAGTCCATGTAAGCGCACCCCGAGATCGACTTTCTCAGAGGGCTTACCTCAATATTTCGTCCGGCAACCAAGTATGCATTAATATTGTCAGACTCAGATAGTAAAACTCCGCCAGCTTCAGCTTCTGAATATAGCTTTCTTGCCGAAGAAACATGATTTGAAATCGCAACAATAGCTACGGTCACGCCGGCGTTATGGCTCGCAAGGTTCGCCCATTTGAAACTGGTATGTGCAAAGGCGATCTCGTGCCCTGTCTTGAAGATCAGCGGCCAAAGGATTGATACTTGCAGCCCCTGGCAGATCGAGTTGGTGGACACAAAGGCCGACACGGTTGGCGTGTGTAGCCCGTAATCGGCAGCCTTCATGAACCAGCCCGCGACATAGTCGAGCGACTTCCAGCTTTTCGTGCGGCCCTCGAAAATGCGCCCAAGGTCTTCTTTCTGCTCCGTGCTTTGCCATTTGGAGCCCAGATAGGGCGGGTTCCCGCAGATATAGGTCTCGCCCCCCTCATTCGCGAAATCGATCTGCGCCTGATCCTCTGGCTGCATGAACAGGTCATCGGCCTGAAACTTCACCCCCGTCCCCGTGGGCGGGCAGATGGACAGCCAGTCCAGCCGCAGGGCGTTGCCGCAGGTGATCCAGTTCTGCGCGTCCAACGGCAGGAACTCGGCCAGCGCCTCTTTCTGGCCGCGATAGGTCACGTCGCATTGGTATTCCGCGATGATCAGCGCCAGCCGCGCGATCTCGGCCGAGAAATCCCGCAGCTCGATCCCGCGATAGTTGGTCAGGGGAATGTCGGTGCGGCGCTGCGGCTCGCCCCGGCGCTTGTTGATCTCGTATTCCAGCGCGCGCATTTCCTTGTAGGCGATGACAAGGAAGTTGCCCGACCCGCAGGCGGGATCGAAGACACGGATCTTGGCCATGCGCGCGCGCAGATTGGCCAGCTTGCGCGCGTTGTCGCCCGCCGCCTCCAGCTCTGCGCGCAGATCGTCGAGGAAGAGCGGGTTCAGCACCTTCAGGATATTCGGCACCGAGGTGTAGTGCATGCCAAGGACCGAGCGTTCCTCTTCATCCGCAACGGCCTGAATCATGGACCCAAAAATGTCGGGGTTGATCTGCGTCCAGTCGAGGCTGCCGATATGGGACAGGTAGCGCTGCGCGATCTTGGAGAAGCGCGGCACATCAGTGCTGCCCGAGAACAGCCCGCCGTTGACATAGGGAAAGGCTTCGGCCCAGCGGGGCAGCCTGGCCTCGGCCCGTTTGGGGATGGCGGTGTTCATGGCCCTGAAGATTTCGCCAATCACTTCGTGCGTGTTCGACCCGTCGCGATTGGCCATCTGGTCGATGGTGGCGGTGAACAGGTTGTCGCTGACGAAGATGTCGGTGTCTTCGGCGAAGAAGCAGAAGATCAGCCGCGCCATGAAATGGTTCATGTCATGGCGTTTTTCCGCACTGCCCCAGTCGGGGTTGTCCTTGATCAGCTCGACATAGAGCCGGTTGAGACGGCTGGTCGCGCGGATGTCAAAGGCGCTTTCGCGGATCTGCTTGACTGTGGAGATGCCCGCGAGCGGCAGGAAGAAGCCGAAATGGTCGGGGAAATCGGTGTAGCGGCAGGCGATGGTTTCGCCAGTGGTGATGTCCTCGGCCTCGAGATCGATGCCATCGGTGGCGAGGATGAACTTCGCCTTGGCGCGGGTGGTAACGGGGCTATCGCGCAAAGCGCTCAGGGTTTCGGCAACCTCGCCCGGCGCGCAGGTTTTCAGGTGGATGTTGTTGGTCTGCAGCACACCGCCAATATCGGATTTGTTGGATGCTCCATCGCGCAGACGCTTGATGGTGGTATCCTTGTTGCCGAAGGCCAGAAGGAAGGCATAGGGGAACTCGGCCGCGTCAAACGGCTGCTCGGCAAGTTCTGAGACGGCTTGTTCAATCTCTACGGCGTTCATTCGGTAGTCCAGGGGTTGATCAGGTCGATGCCACAGCCCTCAAAATCAGGCGTGTTGCGGGTGGCGACCGGGGCGTTATGAGCCCGCGCAATGGCGGCAATCTGACAATCCGCCTGCGAGATCGGCTTGCCAGCACTGCGACGGCTGGCAGCGATATCCGCATAAGCACGCGCAGCAGCACTGTCGAAAGGCAGGATGCGCCCGGCCATATCGTCGCGCAGGATGCGGTCAATCGCATTCGCCAGCCCATCGCGGCGCTTGCCATTCGCCATGATGGCCACGCCGTAACGCAGCTCGGATTCGGAAATCGCGGTCAGAAAAATGCTGAGGCCGTCCTGCGCGCCCAACCATGCCTCAACGGCGGGTTCAGGAGCCGGGCGCAACAGCTCAGATATGACATTGGTATCGATGATGATCATTTCGAGGGGCGCTCAAAAGCAGGTGGCTCTCGCATCGGCTCTCGCGGCGGCAGGTCCAGATCAACACCGCCCATTGGGGCAACGCGCGCGCGGATCGAAGCAGCCAGATTGTGTGCGGGCTTCCCCTCCCCAACGACCTGGCGCAGGATATCACGCGCCTCTTCCTCCATGGAGCGCCCATGTTCAGCCGCACGGATGCGCAAACGGCGCTTGATTGAATCGTCCAGGTTTCTGATTGTGATGCTGGCCATGGCGTCCTCCGACTATGACAACATGGTAATCAGCGATTGCAGTGCTATCAAGCGGCAAAAGGCCAGTCGCGCCTCTGGGGACCTGGGTCCGGCCAGAACGAAAGTGGCGGCACGGTTAGCATTGGCCGTTGCTCATCTCGCCAGACGCGCAGACCGGGCCGCACGCGCTGATGCCGCCGCGCCCGCGCCCATCCCGCCACTCGGTCGTGGCGGCGTGGGCGATTGGGTTTGCGTCGCCGCACCGCTGCCCCCGCCCGTTGGCCCCTGATTTTGACCAGGCATCCTCAGCCCCGCCATGCGCGCCGCAGACATGACACTGAGGGCCGCCATGGGCCCGCTCATCGCCGACGTGAGCTGGATATTGCCTGTCACCTGGCGCATGATCATGGGTATCAGGAATATGGCAAAAAACGCCATCACCATCATAGCCAAGAAGGGTATGGCTTGGCCGAATGTTGCGAGATCGCCAGCCATCACATTGCTTGCCATATTCCCGGCCATAGCAATGATTACCGAAAACACCGCAGCTATGATGATTGGATAGAACGCGTAACTGATCAGCCCTGTCAGCCAGTTCTGGAAATAGTCTTTTGTTGGCGTCAGCAGCGACATGACGATCATAATTGGTGCGATACTCACATAGAATGTGATCATCAGTTTGGCAAAAACCAACATCAAACCCGCTGCCGCACCCATAGCACCCAGCATGAACGCCGCAATATTCGTGAAAAACGCTCCGCCGACCCAATTCATCGCGCTACCAATCTGGTTCGACATTTGAATGTAGTCCCAGATGATATTATCAAATGCCGTTGCAAATCCCGATGCAGACCCATCCGAAGCGCCGCCTGCAGCACCAACCATAACCCCTGCCAAAGATTCCATGCCGGTAATGATTGCAGTCGCAACTGAGTTGAACTGTGCCCAGTTCAAGGCAAATATTCCCACCAACCCGAGCTTCACCGCGAGATAGATCGATGTTTTGAGGTCAACGGCCCGCACTTGAAGCATTGCATTGAGCGCTACAATGACAACGGCCATGGTTGCCATGACCATTCCGATCTGACCCACTGACCCAACCAGCGCGCCAAATGTGGTTTCGGCTGCGTTGCCCAGATAGCCATCTACTGACCCAACGATCCAAGACACGATCCCACTCACAGCTTACCGACCTTGTTCTCGACAGATCGATCGCGCAGAGTTTGCTTCACGACGCATAATGGTTCGATACTCCGCCTCTACAGCAGAGAGTGCTGAGCGATCCAATCCGGCGTATTTTTCCTGGAATTCTGCAATGACAGCGGGCCAATCTGGCCAGCGATTTTCGCACGAACAATCTTGTGTTTCAGAGACTTTGCGCTTCCAGTTTGCGCGACCGATCGCGTTCACGACCATTCGTGCGACGTGGTCTTCGGCGCTGACGGCCAACAACCAATCCGGCCGCCCTGGCACGACACAACCGTTCACTTCTCGATCTGGCTCGCCAGAAGTGAAGATCTCCGGCAAAGTCAGATCCATCGCACTGTTGGTCTCAGGCGCGGCTGGCACCGCGTCGGGATCGAGGTCCTGAAGGTCAGGCGCGGCCTGTCCGTAGGCGGGAACTGCCAGGAGTAACCACATTGCACTCAAACCATATCTGATCATGTCCTGGCTCCTATTCTTTCAGTGATGGCAGGTAGAACTGCGTGATGCCGCGCGCGCCGTCGTGGCGGCCGGCTTGAACGATTACGTCAATTGAGTTCTGAATATAAGCCAGCATATTGTCATAGGTCAGCGGCAGATTGGCTTTGAGGGCTGCGATTGCCAGGCGCGCCATTGCAAGCTGCGGGGTCTCGGCATGCAAGGTGGTGATAGACCCGCCATGACCTGTATTGATTGCCTCCAGAAACGTCATCGCCTCAGCGCCGCGCACCTCGCCAACGATCAGCCGGTCTGGGCGCATCCGCAGCGAAGATGTCAGCAGGGCATCGGTTGATCGCTGGTCAACGTCGCGATCAGACAAAAGCGTGACGACGTTTGGCTGTGTGGGCAGCAATTCCGCCGCCTCTTCGATCGTGATGATCCGCTCGGATGGTTGCACGAAGGATATCAGTTTGCGCGCAAGCACTGTCTTGCCGGTCGATGTCCCGCCGGACACGATCAGGTTCAGCTTGTGCTCGATACAAAATCGGGCAGCGGCATCCAGATCGCCCGTTGAGACGATGTTTTTCAGCCTGCGGGCATGTTCTGCGCGCTGGTCTTCAAGCGAAATCTCTTTGCCATGAAGGAATTTCAGGTCGATCGCATCCAGCGGCAAGGTCGAGAAAAACCGCATCGAGATAGAATGGCCCCGCTCGACTACGGGCGGTGCGACAACCTGATAGCGCACCGCGCGCCCGTCATATGTGACCGATCCAGAGATGATCGGCTTACTGCGTCCGAGACTGCTATTGCCTGTCGAGGCAATATTGCTTGCGAGATCGAGCATCTGCGTTTCGGTCAGGACCTGATCGGTTGGACGCATCGCGTGATCGCCCTGCATTTCCACCCAGACGCGCCCGTCAGGATTGACGCATAGCTCTACAAGGCGCTGATCTTTGACGATCGCGCCAAGCCGCTCCATTTCCTGCGCGAAATAGCTCGCGCCCATACCGTCCATATCAGAAAATCTCCAGATCCCGGTCCACCATCACCGTGACGCGCGCGCCTTGATTGACGGTGATGATGGGCGGCAGGCTCAAATAATCGCTCACAACATTGCCCGTCGCGTCGCGCAGATCATCTGCCACCCGTGTGGCCGCCTCGCGGGTTGCCTCACTCTCGAATTCTCGCGCGACAAGTGTTGGCCCCGACGAAAGCAAGGAGATCAGTGCGGCGGATCCAAAACGCTCTCCAAAGCGCTTGTTCACGCGGCCCGATACCCCTGATCGCCCCATCTGATCGCCGCCAAAAGCCGAGATCGTGACGGTCTGATCATCAGGCAGAATGATACGCTCCCACGCCACCATGGCGCGGTACTGGCCTATGCTGACATTGGCGGAATACCGGCCAATCAGACGGCTGCCCCGCGGTATCAAGATGCGAGAGCCATCATAGGAATGGACGTCTTGCGTCACCACGGCGCGAATTGGTCCGGGAAGCGAAGAGTCGATCGCCGTTTCAAGAGACGCCTGAACGACTGTTCCTTGTGTGATCGTATTTGCGGGATTGACGATCACGCGCGCCTGCTCGACGGGTGCTGGACGCGCGCCGCCGCGCACAAATTCTTCATTGGCATCGAGGCGGCGCTCTTCAAGGGCATCGTCACCGCCGCCTGCACCACCACGCCCCCCAATCGCAATCATTGGCGAATTGAGGCGCGCAAGCCGTTCCGCTTCAGCCGCCGCGCGGCGGCGCTCCAACTCCTCACGCTCCCTGTCCCCGCCATCATTGACCGGACCTGGGGGCGGTGCCAGACGCGCCATCTGCAAATCACTCTGCAATCGCGTGATTTCTCGATTGCGATCTGCCAATTCGCGATCAAGCCGCCGGGCGGCCGCTTCGGCATCGCGCTGCGCCTGGTCGGCAGCCGCCTGCATCGCGGCCATTTGGCGTTGCAGATCTGACAGCTCTTCTGATCCGGCATCGGCAGGCGCTGCACGCAAGGCGGCAAGTTCAGCCTGCATTGCGGCCAACTGCTCGAGCAGAGCTGTCATTTCCCTATTCGGCTGCGGCTCTGGCTCGGTTGCGCGCACTGGGAGTGTGGTGACTGGCGGTGGCTGTCGCTGTGCCATTTCCAGATCGCCAAAAGCGGCCCCGCCCGTTTGAAAATCTTGCGTGCTTTGCGTCTGAAACGCGGCTCCAGCCTGCTCTTGCGTCAGGGCATAATAGACGCCCCCGCCAATCAATGTCGCAACAGCAAAAATACCAAGCGCGAGCAAGGGGGAGGTGGTCTTGCGCGCGACCTTGCGGCCTTCAAAATCGTCATCCAGCGTTTTCAGGCGCGCGGAAAGGTCGTCCGTCTCGGTCATCGGCCTGCCCCCAATGCGGCGATTGTGGTCTCGGTTTCACCAAGGCGCAGTACCCAATACGGGCTGGTTCCACTGACCCTGACCGATCCATCCCGCTGGACCTGGCTGTTGACGACGCGCTCCATGCCGTCAGATACGGCAAAGATCGTCGGCATCTCACCGTTCTCGCGGAAGCGGAAGAATGTGAACGTTCCATCATCCCAGACTTCGCGCGGGGTGATGGAAGTCATCGCGTTGCCGCCATATTGCGCATTGAGTTCACGCGCAGTGACCACACGGCCTTGCCGGTCATTCGATCTGTCAGAAGGCACGGTGAACCGAACAGAATAGAACGCCGTGCTGCGCGATTCCTGCACGGCAAAATAATAGGTCCGGCGGTTCGAGAACACCGTGATATTCGTGCGCCCGCCCGAGCGCTTTGGTTTGATCACGAATGCCCGCCCCCCGGGGACGGCATCGAAATCGAAACTTTGCGTATCACCGGCGACGACCGAGACGATCTCTTCGCCGCGCGGCAACTCGACCGTGGTCACCCGTTCCAGCATGACCATCAGATTATAAACCTGCCCGTCAACATAGACCGCATCACGCACACGGCTGTCGTGCGGCCCTGCACGCGGCGTCATCTCCGCCACAACCGGGGTTGCGAACGTCATCAAGCCCGCCAGGAGAACAAGGGTCTGTTTCATAATGATCTCACTCAAAACGGTCTGACGTGATCGCGTATTCGGTGACGCGAAACCCGAGCGGATTGGCCCAGACTTCGGCAATTTCGCGAACCTCGGTCGGCTCGAACTTATAGGCGAGGGTCACCGTGAAGTTGCCCACCTGGTCACCCTCATTCGAGCGCAGGCGCTTGCGCAGCCGCACTTGAGCGCGATCCCCCGACAAGGGCGAAATCGAGATGATTTCCACATCCATTCGGGCCGCGCCATATCGGGTGGGCGGGAAGTTCGAATTTGCACTCGACCAAAGGGTGCGCATGGTTGCGGCAGCATCGCCAGTTGATCGCGCCAGCACCATTCTGACACGCGTGTCATTGTCGAGCTGATTATAGACTTCGCGATCCCGCACATAGGCGTAGATCAGTGAATCGCGCACCGCGCGCTCCTCATGAACGCTGATCGAGCGCACTTGCGCCCAAGCGACAGCATTGCCTGTCGAGGGATCAAAGGGGATCAATTCGGGCGCAGGCACATCATGGCGCAGCGACACGACCATCATCCCGATGCCCATCAGCGCACCAAACGCGCCTGAGCCAAGGGCAATGTATTGCCACATCCGTTCGCGCCGCAATGCGCCGAAGATCAGCTCTTCCGTGACCGTTTCTGCCGCCGAAACTGCGTTGATCGGTTTGGCCATGATTATTGCCTCACGCGCAGCGGCGGCAGGGTGAGATCAGAGAAGGCTTTTTCTTCTGCTTGCTGCGCCGCCGTAGACACGCCCGCGACACCGTCCGCCATGGTTTGCGCAGCTTGCAGCTCCAGCATCTGAAGCAAAATAATGCCAAGCTCTGCCGTCACCAATGTGTTGTGATCGACCGAGGCTTTCACATCGGCCAGATTGCCGATTTCATTGACCATGATCTCGATGCGCCGCACGCTTTGGGTTGATCCCTGATACGCGCTTTGTGCCGCAGCGCCAGCGGTCGCGGATGCCGAGGCCTGCTGTCCAAGCCGCCGATCGCCGGTTGTGTCGGATTGTGTGAGTTGCTGCACGCGTTCCGGGGCCAGCCCGCTATTGCTCAAGACGCTCGCGATGGCCTGGCCCGCATCCCCGCAGCCGCCCGAGATCGCACCCATGATATCGCCCTGCGAGATGCTGCTGATCGCCTGTGTCAGGCTCTCGAAGTTCTGTCCCAGCAGACAATCCAGATCGCCCCCCATCAACAGCGACATCGGATTGCTGCTCGTCAGGATGCCGTAAATATCCTGAAGCTGGGTCAGCTGATCGGTGAGCAGATTGACCTGTTCGAGCAATGTGTCGAGCTGGTCTGTCTGAATGCCCATGTCATCGAGCATGTGGCGAAGCTGCTGGATCTGATTGGTCAGATTTTGCGCATCAAATGTCGGAACCCCTTGCGCCAAAGCGCGGCTGGTTCCCGGGCCGGCAAGAGGCAGCGCCGTAAGACAGGCGGCCATGGCCGTGGTTTTCAGAAATCCGCGCATTTCAAAACTCCTCCAAAGTCAGGTCTGAGAACTCGCGTTCTTCTGCCATCTGTGTGATCACCATGATCTGTTGGGCTGTCAGAGGCTGCGAACGCGCGGCTTGCATTCGCATCGACAAGATCAATAACCGCCCGATCTCGGCACGCGCATAGGTGTTCAGTGCCTGGGCCGCAGCCCAGTCCTCACTCTCGCCGATCTTGTTGACGATGGCTGCAAGGCGCTCGGCGGCATGTCTGACATTGGCATGGCCCAGCTCTGCGTAGCCCATCGCCGCCATGCCCCGAAGCCCCAGCTCGGCATTGGCCATCAGCGAGGGTTCAATCGTCCCGAGCGCATCAACACCACCGATCTTGAGCAGGTATTCATTGTACTTCTGAGGGATCACCACGACATATTTCTGGGTTTCCGCAAACGGGGGCACACCGCCATATTGCTGCACACGGCCCAGCCCCGCGTTATAGGCGGCAAGCGCCAGTATGATGTCGCCATTGAGGTTTTGCAGCCGCATCGCCAGATAGCGCGCACCAGCTCGAACCTGCATCAACGGATCGGTCCGAAACGCAGGATATACGCCCAGATCACGGGCTGTCCCTGGCATGATCTGGGTCAAGCCATACGCACCAACGTGAGACTCGGCTGCCGGATTGAACCGGCTTTCCTGCCAGATCAGCGCTTGGATCAGCGCGCGCCACTGCACGGGCGAGAGACCCGCCGCCGCCACGCCCGGATGATTGTAGGTGTCCTGCGCGCCCTGAATGATGATCTGTTCGATATTCTGCCGGGCGTCCCCGAAAAGCATGCTCGCGGGTGCACTGCTCTCGACATCGGGGAACACGGATTGCGCCGATGTCTGCGGGTTTGTGCCTTGCTCCAAGCCCGTGATTGTTGCCCCGACATTCGCGGATGTGATGGTGGATGCTTCAATAATCTGGTCGAGGGCTTCAAGTTGCTGGCGCTTGATGTCATCAAGCCTTTCGCGCTGCGCGAGTTTGCCGCTTTGAAGCAGTCCATCCTGGGCGCGCTCGGCAAGCTGGCGCAGGTTCTCGGCAATTTGGGCGGCATCAAATATCGGCACACCCTGGGCATGCGCAGTCATTCCGCCGAAGGCGGCAACTCCGGCAAAAAGCAAGGCGCGCAGGCGCTGGCGGGGGTGGGTCTTGCGCTTAGACACGGGTGCCCCCATGGCGCTGCCACAGCTCTGGCAGCGGGGTGAACTTACAGCGCGGTGTTCCATCAGAGCGGAAGCACTCGGATTTCACAGGGGCTGTGGGCGTCGCGCAGGCCGAGACCAGGGTGACCAAAGTGATTGCCAGAATAACTGTTCTCATTTTGCTTTTCTCCAAAACTCGGGAACGCCCCTGTAGTCTTCACCAACCACGGCTTCGCCTGATTTCAGCCCACCGAGGACAGCAAGGTATTCGCCAAGCCCGGCGAGATTGGCGTCAATGATGTTCGATCCTTGATCGTCTCTCACCAGAGCAAGATGCGACGCGGGCACGGCGTTCAGCATCACATCCAGCTCTTTGTCGGTGAGCTGAAGTGGGCCGTAATCGCTCTCTTTCGCGCGACTGTTGGGGAGCAATATCTGGGTTGGCAGGGCCTGAATGATTGTCGATCCGACCTGGCTCTTGTCGAGCTGTGATGCGAATTGGGTCATCATCACAACGACTGTGTTCTGCTTGCGCGCCGTCACCAGCCATTCTTCAAGTTTGTCCGCGAAATACTTGTTATCGAACGCTTTCCACGCTTCATCCACCAAAACGATCGTGGGTCGGCGATCCTCGATCTTGCGCTCGATGCGGCGGAAAATATAGCTCAGCACCGCCATGCGGGCCGTCTCGTTATCCGCGTCGAGCAATCCTGTCAGATCGAAGCCAACGACATCATCATCAAGCGAAAACGTGTCCTCGCGCGTTGACCCGAAAATCCACCCGTACCGCCCGCTCTGGGTCCATTCCGCCATGCGCTCGGCCAAATCACCGCCATCGTCAACCGAGCGAAACTGACCGACAAACTCTGTCCAGTTGCGAAGCGAGGGATCGCGCGCTTGGGCGTTGCGGCGCACCATCTGCTGGATTGCGTTGATTTGCTGTGGCGTCAGCTCCTTGCCGCGCGATTCAATCAGGGTCGCGAGGCAATCGGTCAACCAGCCGCGCCCTGCATCATCGGTCTCGACCCAGAGAGGGTTGAGACCGGTCGGTGTTCCGGCCTTGATCGATTGATAGCTCCCGCCCAGAGCGCGGATCCCCATCTCGAGGCCATAGCGGTAATCGAAGGCGAAGATGCGCGCGCCGGCACGCCGCGCCTGAGCCATCAGAAAGGTTGCAAGGACAGATTTTCCCGAGCCGGACCTGCCCAAAATGATCGTATGACCGCTGGTGGGCTCGGAGTCGGGCTTGCCTTTTTCGTGGAAGGACAGGCGGAATGCCGAGCGCTCCGGTGTTGGAAACATCGTGATCGGCGTGCCCCATGGTGTCGCATCGCCATCTTTGCCAAGCGGCGTGCGATGCACAGACGCCATATCCGCGAAGTTGAGATTGGTGATTGTCGCGCGGCGCGGGCGGTAGCTGGCATTGCCAGGATGCTGCGCGAAGTAATTTGCCCGCGCCGAGTATTTCTCCAGCATCAGTTTCACGCCGACCGAGGCCGCGATATTGCGGATTTCGGCGGCGATGCTGTCGAGCTTGGCCTCGGACTCGGCGAAGGTCGCGACAGTCATGTGGTGATCGCCAAAGACCAGCCTCTCCGACGCCAGATCATCGGCGGCATGGACCAGATCGTTTTGCAACGAGATCGCGGCATCATCACCTGCGCGCATCATCCTGATCTGGCGCTTGATCCGGTCACCCATCACAGCGCTGTTCATGGGTGTGAAGCTGTGCGTCACCACCATATCGATGGGCAGCGCCAGGTCATCGAACATGGTGCAATAGGTCTGGGTGGGATAGCTTTTGACAGTGAATATCTGACCGATCCGGTCAAGGCCGGAGCCGCCGGTCAGCAAGAACTTGTCGCCGCGAAATGTCACGCGCACATTGGCCACGTCATCGGCGATTGTGGACGGGAAGCCGCGCGGAAATGTCGGCGCTTCGATGCCTGTGTTGAGCGATTCCAGAAACCCCAGCAATTCGCCGGAAGACGCCGTCAAGACGCGCGCTTCCATCTCGGTCAGGCTTTGCGCGAGAAAGCTGACCACTTCCTTGAGACGGGCAATCTGAATACGGCTCTGGTCTTCGAGTTTCTTGCGCGAAAACTTCCGAAACAAGGGCACTTGCTCGAACACGGTCGGGCGCTTGATGACGGTGATGGTCAGGGTTCTGTCACGCATGCCTGATTGCGCAAGATATGCGCGCCAACGCGTATCAACGGCTTGCGCAAATCCGCCCACCTCCATCGGCGTCAAGGCGACCGGAACACGGGCCGATACCTTGCTGATATAGAAGGAGAAGCCCGCGCCCGACTGCGCAATGACGGTGGCGACAATGGCGCGTGTCTTGTCGAGCACCTCATCGCTGGAGGTAAAGCTGTTCACGCCAGTCACGCGGATGCACTGCATGTATTCAGCGCCGCGTGTCAGGATGGTGCGATCATCAACCAACTTAACGTATGGCAAGTGATGTGCGAGCCTGGCCTCAAGGCCCGCCCATTGCGGCATCACGCTCGCGGCAGCAACGCCGCCACCATCATGGGCCATAAGAATCCCCGCCCCAGATATTTCTGTTCTTTGTTGGCCGTGTCTTCTCCGACACGACCCTGATCACTTCGACGAAAAACGGGTCCCACTGGCTGGCGATCCAGAGCATCGGATAGGCCACAGCCGAAAGGGCGAAGGCCCAGAGCGACTGTGACCAGATCAGAGCCAGCACCGATCCAAAAATCCACAACACGGCATAGAGTATCGGCAGCCCGATCATCTGCGGGGGTCGGACAAGTCCCAGAAATAGGGTGGAGCGGGTCGCCATTTTCGCGCGCCCTCGCTCAGGTCTGCCAGATGGCGCTGACAATGGTCGCGGCCGATGCCACAATGGCGATGGCGATCACCACGAACATGGCCTGGCGGAAGTCGATAATCCCGAAGAACCAGCTCAAACCGATGCCCACGACTGCGAGCGTGGCAATGGCAATGCCGAGCGGGCCGGTGATCGTGTCGATAATCCCCTGCAACAGACTTGTCACCGGGTTGAGATCGATGGATTGGGCCAGCGCAGGGCTGGCCGCAAGGAGCACTGCCGCCATCCCCCAAAGGGCGACAGTTGCCCATGTGTGTTTCGTCATAATGGTTCTCCTTTCAGACGGTGAAAAACAGCCATAACCTTCCGGACATGACCCATGGTCTCGCGGAACGGCGGAATACCGTCATGGCGGATGACGGCTTGTGCGCCCGCGTTATAGGCAGCCAGCGCTAACTCCGGGGATCCGAACTGCTCGAGGCGCCTGAGCAGGTATCGCGCAGATCCGTCGAGGTTTTGTGCGATGTCATGCGGGTCAACACCGAGCAAGCGCGCAGTGTCCGGCATCAACTGGCCCAGGCCGATGGCACCTGCATGCGACACGGCAGCAGGATTATAGGCGCTTTCAATTTCAATATTTGCCTGGAAGAACAGCGCCCAATCCGACACGCTCAGTCCAGCGGATCGCAAAGCCCCGTGCCCTGCATAGCGCAGCGCGGTCGCATGGATCATCTCGAGGAGGTCTTGGCGTGGCACTGGAGCCGTCGGGGTGCGAGGCTCGCGGGGCAGTGATGCCTGATGGCTGTCTGCCGCCGCCTGTGCTTGTGGTAAAATCCGGACACCGCCACTTTGATAGTGTTTGGCAAATGCTTGGGGTGTGGGAGCAACGCCAAATCTTCCGGTTTCGTCAAACCTCATGATCAGGCCGTCCGCGTGTGCGGGCGGCGGGGAGGTGACGCCGACCAGGCTAGCCGTCATCAATAACAGTGATCGCCTTAAGGTCTTTGGTAACTTCAACTTTTTGTCCCTCTACCATCGGAATGACGGCGACCATCACATCCATATCAACCAAGAAAGCAGCCACGCCGTGCAGCGACAGTATGATCTTCGGCTCGATGTTCTTGCGCAGCACCAGGATCTGCGTATCAGCCCCGTCTGGCGACACGCAAAACACGCGCCAACGCCCCCGATAGGCACTTCCGTGTTTCCAGGGCGTTTCCAGGCATTCGATCTGGATTCTCCATCCCAGATCGACGTTCTTCTTGAAATTCGCCTCTAAGATCACCGACAACACTTCTCTCATCATTTTCTCCCGCGCTGAGTGTGTGCGCGAGTTTTCTCTTATTTTGTTAGTGTTTGAAACGCCCCTATCTCCGATGATGGTGTGCATGTGCCACATTTGTTTTTGTGCCGTCAATACGTTTTCGGAACTTTACAAACATTATTCGCGCCCGTAGCTACATCACCGTGGGCACAATGATTTCTGCGCCACTCTGTTTTTGTCGCAATTTCAGGCACCAAGATGCGTTTCGCTACATCGCGGCGGGGTCATCGTGGTCGCGCAGGAAGGATCGCTTTTGGCAAAAATCGGCCTTGCCCTGCGTGTCGAGCCTGCACCGGGCTCATGGTGCGCGACGTCACGCGCAGCGTGTTGCGCGTGCGAAGCCATCGCCAGAGCAGCGGCGTCTGGCGCAAGAGCTGCCCTCGAGGCGCTGATCGAGCGTCTGGGAGCACTCAAACAGGCGGGCGCGCCCGGCGTCTGCGTATTCCGGCGTCCTCGCATCGAGCGCCGCGCTCTCACAGATCACATCAGAAAGGCGCATCAATGGCAGGACCGCGAAAGCACGGATCAGAAAAACGTGGCGGGGCCGCTTTGCGCCGCGCGTTCTCCTTTGTGGCCTGCGTGGGCGTCGCTCTCGCCCTTTCTGGAGGTGTTTCGCATCTGAAAGCGCAACACTATCCGTCGCCGAGGTTCTGTGACCCGCTCGTGCCGCCCATCGTTCCGAGCGCTCCGGACCTTATGCGCGACTACGCCGACATCATCAAAATGGATTTCGAAGCCTATATGGGGGGCGTCACGCACTACTTCCGGTGTCTCGACGAAGAGCGCGCCCGTGCTTTCAAAGAAGCCCGCATCGTGGCTCAGGAATACGGGCGCTTCCTTCAAGCAGTTGGGGAGTGACGCATTTTCTTCTCCGCTCTCATACATCTATGCGTTGCGTAAAATGTTTTGCGTTCATTCCTGACTTTTGCGATAGAGAAAACAAAACACGAAGGAAAAACGACTCATGTCGGTTCGATCGATACTCTTGGGCGCTGCTGTGGCGATCGCATCTGCCGCGCACAGCGCTCCGGCACGCGCATATCCTGTAGATTGTGCGATTTTGCTCTGTCTCGCAGGGGGATTCCCGCCAAGCGCAGAGTGCGCTGCGGCCAAAGCCACAATGATACGGCGGATCACACCCTGGCCGGTCACGCCGCCTCTCCAGCTCTGGAACTGCCCGTTGGGATTGCCCGCGGGTTTCACCCCGCCCCCTGGGTTTCCAGAGCTTCGCCTTGGCCCTGACGGCCTGACGGATGACGTGCGCCACTACCGTGATGCGATAGAGATTTATCATATCCGCACGTTTCGACAGGGTTGGGGCGACGATGATTGCGGCCAGGGCTGTTTCTCCGAGGCCACCGAGCGCGGTCAATACTCAGAAGATGGCAGCCACCGCTGGGTCCGCACATCCCTGCGGCACGGTCCTGAATGGCTGGCCGACTCTGATCACATCCAACGCGTCCCGATCCGGGAATGTGTTCGCGGGACTGACAACGGATGCTGGCAATGGCGGATCGTCAGATACGAAAACTGGCCTGGAGGGCGCGCATTTTGGGGCAACGTTCGCTTGGTCGCCATTCGATATGAAGACCATGAGGGAACCAAACACACAGAATTTATCCCGTATTGACCGGGCCGCTCTGCGGGGCGCCACGCTCTAGGATTGCAGCGCTGATCACACGATCGGGTCGCTGCGCAGGGTGACCAATGTGATTTGAATAAATGGAGCAGACATCACTTAAAAAGTAACACCCCCGCGAGGCGGAAACCTGCGGGGGAGGGGTAGAATACTTTAAGCCCAGGGACGCCAATCCCTAAAGGCACAAACAGAACAGTGTGCTGATATCACCCCTCCCTACAGTTTGGCAACAAAAAACGCGCTTGCGCGACCAAGCTTTTGTTGCCGCGCCTCGCCAGAAACAGGACGAGGATCATGAGCACAACCAGACGACCATTCTTGCCGACAACACATTCATTTCGCGTGTGGATCGAAGACCACGTGCGGCCACTTCTCAAGCAACACATGTCGCGGGGACGGGTGTCAGTGATGATCGACATGCTCACATGGCTGGAACAGCAGCGCTATGACTTTCGCGCCGCGCGGGCCTTCCAGACCCGCCCGCTTGCGATGGGGGCTGTTGCCGAGCACTTCTCTATCTCCATCCGCTCAGCACGCAGGTGGTTCGCAGAGCTCGAACAGCTCGGCCTCATCGCGCGCGAATACTCCAAAAACCGCCGGCACCGCTACAAGAACCTGTTCAACCGCATTCGCTTCGCCCATTTCTTCGAGTGGTTCAAGGACATGCTGGCAAAGACACCGGACCCGGTTTGTCCGCCCAATAAGAAAGATTTAGACTCTAAATCACTTAGCCGCGAAAATCCTGAGCAAACAGGCAAGCGCGCGCCGTTTCCGCAGAGCGGGTCGATCACCTATGACCCTGAATGGGCTGACCTGGCACGCGCGCATCTGCCCTCTGGCAGGGGGCGACCCTGTTTGAACAGGGTTGCGCAGAAGTTTCGACTGAATTTGGCACGACATCAGATCGCCCATGACCACCCAAGCGTTCGGGCGCGCTGGATCTCTTTTTGCAAAGGGGCCCAGCCAATCCCATGTTGACCAAAACCCCCCTGTCTGACCCGCGCCTGATCGAACGCTACGCTCTGCGCTGTCGCGCCGCACCCCCCGATCCCGTCCTCATTTTGCGCGCGCGCCTTCCCCCCGGCTCCCTGGCCCAACCCGGCTGGCAGAGCTGCAACAGGGCCGTCAGAGCTCCCGCCGCGCCTCTGCGCAGCCCCGATGGACGGGCGCGTGCGAGATCTGATATCCATCCCTGCCCCGATCCTGTCGATCAGGTGCCCACCCGCCCGTGGCGCTCCAGGGCCGCGTCCGGATTGTCGCGCTACACGTGCCGCGCACGTGCCACAGCGGGCGCGAGATCTGATGGGCCACCTCATCTTGTATTGCCTTCACCGATGGCCTCGGACGCGAGGAAATGGCCATCCCCCCGCGGTTTGGCCAAAGGCTGGTTGGCATTGCCGCCTCCTCACGCCCGGTCATCGACAAGGCTCCCCCTGCAAACAAAAAAACGGACCGTCTGCACAGCTGGCGGCGCTGTTTTTTCATTTGCCTGCATCAACAGAATGCAACCCCGTTAACCCCTCAAAACACTGCATAAGGAGAAGACTATGCAAACCTTCGCTGAGTTCCAGATCATCGGCCGCATCGGCAAAATCACTCAAGCAGGCTCAACCCTCAAGATCTCTGTCGCCGCCGACTACGGCAAGCGCGCAGAAGACGGCTCCTGGGACAGCAAACCCTTCTGGAACACCGTCACTGTTTTCAACGACAAGACCGTCAGCTGGATCAAGGCCAATGTCGATGTCGGCGATCTCGTCCACACCCGCGGCACCATCCGTGAAACCTCTTATGACAAAGACGGGACCACCCAATACGGCGTCACCCTGGCAGGCGATCAGTTCAGCCTGCTCGCCAAAAAAGACCAGTGAACCACGCGGGGGGCGGCTCATGCCGCCCCCCCTTGAATCTCGGCCAGCGACAACGCCATGCACCGCAGGATCGGCTACGCAAGCTGGCCAGGGGCCGCATGGCGCTCGCATCCGCCTTCCTTCAGCGGAATGCTGGCTGTCGTGCAGCCCATTTCGGCGAGGAAGCTCACAAGACCGACAATCGTCTTGAATTCGCGGGTCTTTAGAATGCTGCGACTGGTCACAAGCCGCATGGAATTGCGTCCATCCTCCGTCACAGCACGCGCCATCCAGACGCCATACCATGTGTTGTGTCGCTTCTCGGCGGTTTGGGTGCAGACCACCTCCAGCAAATACCCATTCGCCAAAACACCACGCAGCACTTCCTCGGTCACCACATTGGGCTGGTCATCGCGCGCCTCTATCATTTCGGATCCTTTCTTGACCGTGCAAAACTTATCGATGGCGGGGCATAGGGCATCTCGCAGGGCATAACAACAAGAATGATAACAAAGCGCGTTGATAGTTTCTTACATGTGGTATTGTGGGCCGGACCAGCCTATGGACAAATCGGCATACCCAGCGGCACCTTGAGGTCATGATGACGGCCAAGCGTTGCGGTCGCTCGCAGCCATCGCGCCCGCGATCAAATGCCTGCGCGTCTGGCACCTTTGCGATCCCGCCGCTATGGTCGACGGAACTATATTCCCCTCCGATCATGGCCAACGTCGCGCAGGCGAGGGCTGTGATTTCTTGTGAAAANATTTTTTTGGAGAGAGAAAATGCGCATTTTGACGATCATCGCCGCCCTGTTCTGGGCGCCGCTGGCCAGCGCCGAGCCGCTGCGGATCGCAAGCTGGAACATCGAGCATCTGGTCGCCAACACTGACAGCGGCTGTCGGCCGCGCAGCGCGGCGGATTTTCAGCGGGTGCGCGATGTTATCGCAGAAGTAGATGCCGATATCTGGCTCTTGCAGGAAATCGAAGGGGAAGCCGCCCTTGCCCGGGTCTTTGACACAGATGACTGGGTTGTCCATCTCGAGGACCGCCGGCCGCGCCGCTCCTATCCCGAATGCCGGCACACTCCCGGTCAGCACCTGTCCATGCAGGCCACCGCAATTGTGCTGCGCGCGGGCATCGCGCATCGCCGCCTGCCCGATCTGAAAGCACTCGATGTCTCAGGGCGCGGATCCCTGCGTCACGGTGTGCTGATCGAGCTGACGGGTCCCCGCCCTCTCACCATTCTCAACACCCATCTGAAATCCGGCTGCTTTGAAGGCTCAGGACGTCAAGCCTGCGGTGATCTGTTCGCGCAACTGCCGGTATTGCGCGACTGGTATGACGCGCAAAACGGGCCCGTTATTATCGGCGGCGACTTGAACCGTCGCCTTGAAGTTCCAAATGATGCCTTCTGGGCCGTTCTCAACGAATACAACGATCTGCACATCGCCGGAGCCGGCATCCGGCCCAACTGCCTGCCCCAGTATCGGGAGTTCATAGATTTTCTGATTCTGAGCGATGACGCGGTCGGTGCGAAGCTGCAGGGCTCGTTCGCCGAGACGACCTTCAGCGGGCCAATCGCTGACTACCCGTCGGATCACTGCCCGATCTCGGTCGACATTGATTTGCAAGGTTTGTGATCGTCGGTCATTCCGGTCGCAGGCGGCGTGCGATATGTAAGCTATATGTTGACATGTGTAAGCTCATAGGCTACAGCTATCAATGATAAAGACATTCGCGAACAAGCAGCTCAAGGCGCTATGGGAAACGGGCAAATCAAAGATCGACGCGCGGTTTCACGCGCGTATCTTGCGCCGCCTTGATGCGCTTGATGCCGCCACCGCGCCCGAAGACATGAACCTGCCCGGCTTCGACTATCACGCCCTGCGTGGCCATAACCCAACGCGCTATACCGTCCATGTGAATGGGCCTTGGTGCATCACCTATGAGTTCAGAGCTGGCGACGCCTATGTGCTGGACTTCGAGCAATACCACTAGGAGGCGAAAATGAGCCGCAACCCAGACCGCTGCCCCTCGCATCCAGGCGAAGTGCTCCGTGAGGATGTGATCCCCGAGACGGGCAAGTCCAAGGCAGAAATCGCGCGGATGCTCGGCATCTCGCGCCAGCATCTGCATGACGTTCTGGCAGAGCGCAAACCGGTTAGCCCAGAGGTTGCTGTGCGCCTAGCAAAGCTATTCGGGAATGAGCCGCTGTTCTGGATCAGGATGCAGGGCGCCTATGACGCGTGGCACGCGTCCCGCGATGTTGATGTTTCAGCAGTGCCGACACTGATCGCGGCCGAGTAGACAAGGTTGGGGGTGTCGGGCAGTCGCAACTGTGAATGCCGATGTCGCACTGGGCCGACAGCCGACCGTCGGTGGCGCAGCATGGCAATCTCGGCGAAATCCGCGATGAGGAAGCCCACAGGGTCTCGGCCCAGTATCGGCGCCATAGCGACTAAGCTTCACGGAAAGAGACGGCATTTGCCTGTGCGGTTAGTTCGGCTGCCGACAACCCAACATGGGCCGCCAGTCTGTATTCTGTTTCGATGTCGGTCGAAAAAAACGAAGGGTCGTCTGTTCCGAGCACAATAACGCATCCTGCTGCGGCAAGCCGGCCAGCAGGATGCGCTCCGATCGAGGAACAGAGATTTAGGGCGAGGTTGCTCGACAGACATACCTCGAGCGGCACTTTGGCCGAAGCCAGTTGGCGTAAGACCCCTTCTGACTCAATCGCTCGGATTCCATGGCCAACGCGTTCCAGACCAAGCACTTCGATCGCTTCGATGATGGTATCAGGTCCTAGGTGCTCACCAGCATGGGCCGTCGCGCGCAGGCCCTCGGATCGAGCGATGCGGAAGGCTTCCTTGAAATCGCTTGGTGAGAACATCCGCTCGTCGCCGGTCAGGCCAAAGCCGACGAGTATGTCGTGTCGACGACCACCCGCTATTCTCGCTGCTTGTATGGCGGCATCAGGCCCCAAATGTCGAACTGCGGTGGCGATCATTCGGCAATCAATTCCATGTTCATCGAGTGCTCGATCACGCGCGGCGGACAGAGCGGCGAGTTGGTCGTCTAAGGCGACACCGACACGCATCAAGTCAGGCGGCGAAAGCATGAACTCGACGTAGGTCGTGCCCAGCTGTGCGGACCGGGAAAGATAGTCGTAGGCGACTTCCTCGAGGTCTTCCGCGGTGACAATGACCGACGCGACATGGTCGTATGCGCGTAGAAAGGAGCTGAAGTCGTGCCACCCATATCCTTTCGACGTCCACAGGGCCGCGTCTAGGTTCATCGAGTTCCTTTCGGCCAGTCTCCGGGCCATCGTCGGAGTGAGGGTACCACGAAGGTGCACATGTAGATCGATCATCGACACTTTCTTCTCTAATAGGTAACTGTGGCGAACAGTTGTAAGCGCGATCGCGCTCGGGGTTGGACATGCGCGTCAGATTTCTATCTAGGAACGAACATAAGATTGCCGAGGCATCCACTATACTAAAATCTGTGGGCGTGGAGCTCATCGCCGTACATCTACCGATCGACGAACTTCAGTCGGACGATGTGCGGTCTATCGTGCGCAATAAGACGCTGCGGGCCTTTCATTTTTTGGGACACCCCGTGTTCGTAGAACAGACTTGCCTGTTCCTCAAGGACCTGAATGGTTTCCCGGGAGGCCTCACTCAGGTGTTCTGGGACACGCTGCAAAAAGAACGAGTCGCGCACCTGTTCGGCGGCGGAGCGGTGACGGCCAAAACCGAGATCGGGTATTGTAACGGGCAACACATATTCCACTTTGAAGGCGCTATCGACGGCACAATCGCTCCCGAACCTCGAGGCGAAGACAGTTTCCAGTGGGACTGCGTCTTCATCCCCGATGGGTATAAGCAGACATTTGCTGAGATGGGCGAGAGGAAGAACGAGATTTCAATGAGGAAACGAGCGCTCGACGCGTTTGCCGCTCACCTCAGGAGTAGCCGGCATGATTGAACAGCTCGCTGATCTGGTAACTAGAAAGCAAGTCGTGTTATTCGCAGGTGCAGGGCTGTCGGTTCCCTTGGGTCTGCCGAGCTGGTCCAGTCTGATCGGCCACATGGCCTGTGAGCTCGGCTATGATCCCGAAGTTCTAGTTCCAGATGGTGCCGACCATCTGCAAATCGCCGAGTTCTATAAGCTGGAACGCAATAGTATCGGCGAACTCCGTAGCTGGATGGACCGCAGTTGGCACGTTCCCGACCATCGCCTGCTGGAGTCGCGCGTGCACGACCAAATAGTCGAACTCGACTTTCCCTTAATCTATACCACCAACTACGATCGCAACCTCGAGCGCATACATCAACTAAAAAAGAAGCCCTTCAGCAAGATCAAGTCGGTGCTCGACGTCGCCAACGCACTTCCCGACGCTACACAAATCGTCAAGTTCCACGGAGATTTTGACGATGACGAGTCGCTGGTAGTCACAGAGTCCGATTACTTTGAGCGGCTGCAATTCGAAGCGCCGCTCGATATCAAGTTTCGAGCCGACGTTTTAAGCCGCAGCATACTATTCGTCGGCTACAGCCTGAGCGATCTCAACATGCGCCTGCTACTATATCGGCTCCACAAAATGTGGGAGAATGCCGGCTTTGCAGCGCAACGGCCTCCTTGCTTCATATTTCTGCTACGGCCGGACCCTGTTCGCGAGCGGGTATTGGCAAGCCGTGGTATCCATCCGATCGTTTCGGACTCGCTGAACCCCAGCAGGGCGCTTGAAGAAATGTTCGACAAGCTCCTCTCCGCGCGTAGTAAGCTGGCTTGAAAACACATTGGCACATCCCAGCGCGCCGACGCGGCACGTACCGTAAGCATGACACCAGAGCGGCGGGCCGAGCTCTCTAAGGCCGCAGGGGCGAAGCGATGGTCGAAAGGTGGTTGACAAAACTCGCCGATTTTCGTATTTGGTTGCGGAAGCAGTGCGGCAACCAGATAAGGACTCAACATGGCTGACCCGGCCGATTTCTTCAAAGATCAGTTGCCGCTAAGGAACTGGTCAACCATCCCAACAGTTCTGAAAACCGCGTATGCAGCGGCCGCAGAACTGATGAAGGGCGACCCGATCCTGCAGATCGAAAGCGCGCAGGACAACAAGGGCCGCGTCATATCCTGGGCCGTAGATTTTGGCTTAAAGCGTGCGATTGAGAATGGCTCTTTGCCCTGCGACTACCGCTGGCAAGACTACGCGAAACCGACAGGCCGATATCTGGAGCTAAGGTTCACTCACTCTACTGCATCGGTGAGCCAGGTCGAAGACCCGAACCGGCAGCCTCGCAAGGTGGTTTTCAGGGAAAGCGCACGCCTGCGAGTTCAGAATATGTTCGAGGGCTTTGAGGAGGAGGAACCCCTGACCGGCGTTCCGCACTTTATTTTAGTCCACGGCTACCAAACTCTGAATTTTGCTCATTTCGGACTTCCGTCGGCAACATCCTCCAGGAAATGGGAGTGGTGGACCGAGAATCTGATGAATATGCCGCACGAAATTCCAGCCGAGGGGCCACCGCCGGAAGACACCGATACAGACTTTGACGAGGTGAACCTTCTCAAAGAGGAAATTGAAAAGTGGCGCAGGGATAATGAATAATTCAGACAACGTTGTAAGACTTCGCACCGCCGCGCTTGACCAGCATCACGCGCGGCGACTGATTCCAGCTAGGCTTATCGAGGGACGCCAAGCAAGTGGAATGAACCAGTCTGAACTGGCGGCAAAGGTTGGAGTGAGTAGGCAAGCC
>SR_TP_S13solDRAFT_1000238_pt1 | contig 25716 bp, 24 predicted proteins | sample SodReaTP_S13sol_FD_11159 | JGI IMG/M metagenome (IMG submission 11159)
AGCCCCGCCGAGAGCAGCGGACCCCAGAGCAGCCGATCGCGAAAGCGTCGCGCGCCGGCGTGGCGGGCGATCGCCGGCCCGGCCAGGCCGATGAAGCCGACCACCCCCACGGCGCTGACCACGAAGGCGCTGAGCAGGACCGCCAGGCCGAGCGCAAGCAGCCGGGTGGCGGCCAGCGGCAGGCCGAGGCTGCGCGCACCGGCCTCGTCGAGGTCGAGCAGTGTCAGCGGGCGCAGCAGGACGAGGGTGAAGACGGCGGCCAGGGCCAGCCGCGGCGCGAGATAGAGAACGCTTCCCCAGTTGTTCTGGCTCAGCGAGCCGGCCTGCCAGAGGAAGAGATCCGCGAGCACGCCGTGATTGAACAGCACCAGCATCCTGGTGACGGCGTCGAGGAAGAGGGTGACGACCAGGCCGGAGAGGATCACCGCCAGCGGCGCCAGGCGCCGCCGCCAGCTCAGCGCCAGCACCAGCAGCAGGCTCGCCGACCCGCCGAGGAGGACGATCGTGCCCTGCCCGAAGGTGGTCAGGCTGCCTCCGCCCAGCATGGCGGCGGCCAGCGCGAGCTTGGCGCCGGCGAAGACGCCGAGGGTCCCGGGCTCGGCCAGTGGGTTGCGCAGGACCTGCTGGAACAGCACGCCGGCCAGCCCCAGTGCGGCGCCGGCCAGGAGGCCGACGACGAAGCGCGGCAGCAGGCTGTAGTGCGCCAGGATCTGCGGGATGGCCGCCGGATCGGGGCCTGTCAGGGCCGGCCACCACTGCTCCGGCGGCAGGCCGGCGGTGAAGCCGCGCAGGAAGAGCGCGACGGCGATGCCGAGGGTCAGCGCCGCCAGCAGGGCAGGGCGCCGGGAGATTGGCCGTGCCGCGAGCAGCGCGGTCTCAGCCACCGCTCCCCTCCTGCGCCGGCAGGTCTCGCGCGAGCTGCCGGGCGAAGCGGACGGCCGAGTAGAGACCGCCGCTCGGATAGACCACCCGGGTTTCGACTATCCGCTTCTCGCGGACCAACGGCAGCGCCCGCCAGAGCGGGCTTTCGGCGAGGTTGCGAAGCGCCTCCTCGGTTTCGGGGCCGCGATGGAAATGGATCAGGCGGGCCTCCGGGACCTCGGCCAGCTGCTCGATGCCGATCAAGGCCGTGCCCCAGACATCCGTCCTGCCGCCGTAGGCGTTGCGAAAACCCAGCCGGGTCATGACGCTGCCGATCATGCCTTCCCCGGCGAAGACGCCGGCGTGGCGCCCGTCCGTCATGAAGCGGACGACATAGGTCGGCCGGTCGGTGTAGGCGGCGAGGGCAGCGCGGGCTTCGCTCAGGACCGCTTCGGTGCGGGCGACCCAGGCGGCCGCCCCGGCTTCGCGCCCCACCCGCGCCCCGAGGCCGAGGAGCTGGGTTTCCGCATGCAGCAGGGCCGACTGCTCGTGCGAGAAGGTCGGCAGCCAGGCGACGGGCGCCACGCGTTCCAGGTTCCTCCCTTGAGGGGCCAGCCAGTTCGTGGCCAGGATCAGGTCGGGCTTCAGGTGCTGCAGGAGCTCCAGGTTGGGCTCCTGCAAGGGGCCGACGTCGGGCGTGCCGGGTGGAATCTCCGGCTCGGCGACGAGCCTGCGGTAGAGCGGAATGTTGCCGACGGCGGCCGGGGCCACCCCCAGGGAGAGGAGCATCTCCGTCGGCTGCAGGTCGAGCGGCACGACACGCCGCGCGATTTCGGCGGCGGTTCCCTCGCTGCCGGCGACGGCCTCCGCCCCGCCGGGAAGGGCGAGACAGAGGCCGCCGAGGATCGCGCTTCGCCGCGACAGCGTCACCGGCATTGGCACCGGCACCGAGGCCTCACCAGCGGTAGCTCAGCTTGGCCATGACCGTCCGCGGAGTGCCGTAGCGGCAGGCGTTGGCGTTGACGCAGGTGTAGTAGTTCCGGTCGAAGAGGTTGTTGACGTTGAGCGTGAGGGCGGTGCCCTCCAGCCGGGAATCCAGGGCGCCGAACTCGTAGCGCAGCATGGCGTCGACCAGCGTGCGGCCGGGCACGTCCCTGTCGAAGCCGGGCATGTTGGTGGAGCTGAGGTACTGCACCCCGGCGCCGACCCGCAGCCCGCGCAGGCCGAAGCGATCCAGGCCGTAGTCGGCCCAGAGAGATGCGGCGTGGTAGGGCACGTTGAAGACCCGTTCGTTCTCCATCGCCGGGTTGTTGTCCCGGATCGTCCGCGCGTCGGTGTAGGCATAGGCGGCGACCAGGTTGAGGGCGTCGAAGCTGGTCCGGGCCTCCAGCTCCAGGCCGCGCGAGCGCACCTTGCCGGTCTGGACCGAGAAGGAGGCGTCGTTGGGGTCCGGTGTGAGGACGTTGGTGCGGGTGAGCTGGTAGACCGAGGCGCTCAGCAGCAGGTTGGTCTCCGGCGGCTGGTAGCGGATGCCGGCCTCGTACTGGGTGCCGCGGGTCGGCTTGAAGGCGTCGCCCTGGCGGTCGGTGCCCATCTCCGGTGAGAAGGACTGGCTGAAGCTGAGATAGGGCGCGAGGCCGTTGTCGAAGAGATAGACCAGGCCGGCGCGGCCGGTCAGGGCACTGTCGTTCTGCCGCTGGGTGGCGCCGGTGAAGTGGCTCGTCACGCGACTGCGGCTCCGGTCGTAGCGGCCGCCCAGTAGCAGCACGACGCGGTCGTAGAGCTTGATCTGGTCCTGGAGGTAGAGGCCCACCTGGCGGCCGACCGTCTCGTCGCCGATGTTGGTGCCGCGCATGATGATCGGATTGTTTCCGTAATCCGGGTCGCGGATGTCGAGCGGAGTGGCCGTTCCGGGATGGCGATCCCGGTCGTAGGTGCTGCGGTAGAAATCGATGCCGGCGAGCAGCGTATGCTGGGCCGGGCCTGTTTCGAATCGGACTTCCAAGGAGTTGTCGGCGGTGATGCCGCTCGACTCCTCCCGCCGGAAGCTGACGCCGCGGGACAGGATATTGCCCGCGAGACCGCCGAAGGTCAGGTAGTCCCACTTGATGTCCGAGTGGAAGTAGCGGGCGTTGCTGCGGAAGGTGATGCGGTCGTTGAAGGCGTGCTCGAAGAGATAGCCGGCCGTATAGACATTGGTGTCATAGCGGTCGAAACCCGGCTCGCCGATGAAGCGGTCGCGATCGATGAGTTCGTTGTCGACGACGGCGTAGGGCATCGGCGCCACGAAGCGGGTGCGGGTCTCCTGGTAGCTGGTGAGCAGCGTCAGGGAGGTCCGGTCCGTGGGGCGCCAAGTGAGCGCCGGGGCGATGTAGCGGCGGTTGTTGTGGAAGCGGTCGATGAAGGTGTCGGCATCGCGCAGCAGGCCGGTCAGGCGCAGCGACAGGCTGCCGTCCTCGGTGATTGGCCCGCCGAAGTCGGCCGAGACTTGCTTGTGATTGAAGCGCCCGTATTCGAGGTTGATCTCGCGGAAGGGCCTGTCGGTGGGGCGCTTGCTGATGGCGTTGATCGCGCCGCCTGGGCTGAGCTGGCCGTAGAGCACCGAGGCCGGTCCGCGCAGCAGCTCGACGCGCTCCAGGCCATAGGGCTCCTGGCTGCCGTCGTAGACGTTGGACTGCAGCTTCATGCCGTCACGCAGCATGCCGGTGCGGCCGTTGGCGATGTTGAAGCCGCGCACCATGAAGTCGTCGACCGTCTCGGCGAAGGGGCCCGGCGAGTTGACGGTGATTCCGGGGGTGTAGGTGAAGGCCCTGCCCAGCGACGTGGCGCCGGTCGTCTCCATCTGCTCGCGGGTGACGACCGAGAGCGACTGCGGCGTCTCGATCAGCGGCGTGTCGGTCCTGGTGCCGCTGGCGCTGCGCGTCGCCACGAAGCCGTCGACCGGGCCCCAGGCCGTTTCTCCCCCGGCGGTCACGGAAATCGGATCGAGTGCCAGGCTGCCGCCTTCGGCGGCGCTCAGGACGACGCGGTCGGAAGCCGCGAAGCGGTAGGTGACGTTCGATCCCGCCAGGGCGGCCGACAGCGCTTCGCGGGCGGTGAAGTCGCCGTCGATCGCCGGTGCCTCGGCCCCTTGCGGCAGGCTTTCCGCCCCCTCCAGCGAAACGCCGGTGATGCGGGCGATGTCCGCCAGGGTCCGTGTCAGCGCCTGCGCCGGCAGGGTGACGCTGTAGCGCCGCTCGTTCTGCGCAAAGCTCTGCGCGTTCGCCAGGGGCGGCTCGATGACGGCTCCGCCGATCGCCACCAGGAATGCGGTCGCCAGCAGTCTCCGCCCACGCGAAAGGCTCTCTTGCCCGAGACACATGTCGTCGGTCCTCGTCGTTTCTGTCGTTTCCGGAAACGCACGGACCGCGGCCTTGGAGGACGTCGCGCGCTGGCTTTCAGCTCGGCTTCGGAGACTGCAATCTTAGCGAATGATTCTCAATATCAAATTTTTGACATGAAGATGTGCCCCCGGCGCGTGGCGGCCGAGGGGCCCCCGGCCTGTTCCGGGTTCAGGCGGCGGTGACGGCGGCGGGGTCGAGGCGCTGGAGGATCAGGCGCTGCACGGCGGCGAGGTGGGCGCGCATGGCCTCCTCGGCCGCCTCGGGATCGCGCGCGGCGATGGCGTCGGCGATGGCCCTGTGCTCGGCATCGCGCTGGCGCAGGCGCTTGGGGCAGGCGGGGCGGCCGGCGCCGACCCGCAGGCGGGCGTCGGTCGCCACCTGGCGCAGCAGGGCATAGAACTCGAAGGCGAGGCTGTTGCGCGCGCCGGCGGCGATGGCCTTGTGGAAGGCCAGGTCGGCGGCGCCGGCGGGGACGTCGTCGGGGGTCGTGGCCGCGCGCTGGATGCGGGCGATCTCGAAGGGCGAGGCGCGCAGGGCGGCGAGACGCGCCAGGGCCGGCTCCAGGAGCATGCGCAGCTCGATGATCTCGAGGGGATTGGTGCCCCGCACCATGGCCTCGCCGCCGGCGGCACCGCCGCTGCGGGGGCGGCCGGGACGCGCCGGCGCCAGCTCTCCCTCGGCGCGCAGCCGCGTCAACGCGCGGCGCAGGCGGTGGCGTTTCACCGCCAGGCGTTCGGCCAGCGCCCGTTCCGAGGGGAGGGCATCGCCGGCTTCGATCAGCGCGCGGATCGCCTCGGCGATCGCCTCGATGCTGGCGTCGGGTGCGAGGGCATGTCCCGCCTCGGCGTCCCCGTTCGTCCTTGGCGGCATCCGTCCCCCTGTGCCTGCGTGGCCTGCTGCGACTCTGTTACTTAGTACCAAACGGCGATCTGGTTGACAATAAAGGTTGGAGAGTGGTCGACTGCCGCCGGTTCGGCCGGGTTCGTGAGCAGGGGAGTGGGTGCGGTGGCGCAGGGCGAGAGTTGGGACTACGTCGTGGTGGGAGCCGGCTCGGCCGGCTGCACGCTCGCCAACCGCCTGAGCGAGGACGGCGCCCGGGTGCTGCTGCTCGAGGCCGGGGGCTGGGACCGTGACCCGCTGATCCACGTGCCGCTCGGCTGGGGCAAGATCCTGCAGAAGCGGCTGCACGACTGGAACTACTTCTGCGAGCCCGAGGAGAGCGTCGGCGGCCGCGCGGTGGAATGCGCCCGCGGCAAGGTGATCGGCGGCTCCTCCTCGGTGAACGCCATGGCCTATGTGCGCGGCAACCGCGGCGACTACGACCGCTGGGCGGCCCAGGGCCTGCCCGACTGGTCCTATCGCCATGCGCTGCCCTACTTCCGGCGTCAGGAGGCCTGGGAAGGCGGCGCCGACCTCTATCGCGGCGGCGAGGGGCCGCTGACCACCCAGGCCTGCAAGTACGAGGATCCGCTGATGCCGGCCTTCGCCGAGGCCGGGACCGGCGCCGGCCACGGCTGGACCGAGGACTACAACGGCGAACGGCAGGAGGGCTTCGGCCGCTTGCAGATGACGATTCGGAAGGGCCGCCGCTGCAGCGGCGCCGTGGCCTATCTGCGCCCGGCGCTGTCGCGGCCGAACCTGCGGGTCGAGACGGAGGCCCTGGCGACCCGGGTGGTGCTGGAGAAGGGGCGCGCCGTCGGCATCGAGTACCGCCGGCGGGGCGAGACCCGAACGGCGCGGGCGGAGCGGGAGGTGATCCTGGCCGGCGGCGTCATCAACTCGCCGCAGCTGCTGATGCTGTCCGGCATCGGCGATCCCGAGGAACTGCGCGCCCACGGCATCGAGCCGGCGGTGGCGCTACGCGGTGTCGGCCGCAACCTGCAGGACCACGTGGCCGTCGCCCTGCTGTTCGAGCGCAGGGAGCCGGGACCCTTCCACCGGCAGATGCGGGCCGACCGCATCGCCCGCTCCATGGCCCAGGCCTATCTTTTCGGCAGCGGCTTCGCCGCCGACGTGCCCGGCGGCATCACCGCCTTCCTGAAGACCGACCCGGGGCTGGCGCTGCCCGACATCCAGCTGCTCTTCACCGCCGCGCCCTTCGGCGCCTGGCCCTATTTCCCGCCCTTCAAGAAGCCTTTCACCGACGGCTTCGCCTGCCGCGTGGTGATGCTGCGCCCGGAGAGTCGAGGCAGCGTCACCCTGGCCTCGGCGGATCCCGCGGCGCATCCGCGCATCCGCCAGAACTACCTGGGCACCGACGGCGACTGGCGCACATTGCGCGGCGGTGTGCGGCTGGCGCGCGAGGTTGCCGCGCAGCCCGCCATGCGCGGCTTCATCGCCCGCGAACTGGCGCCGGGCGATGCCAGGACGGCCGAGTCCGAGATCGACGCCTACATCCGTACCACCTCGATCACGGTGCACCACCCGCTCGGCACCTGCCGCATGGGGCCGGAGGGGGACGAGACGGCGGTGGTCGACCCGGCGCTGCGGGTGCGCGGCGTCGAGGCCCTGCGGGTGGTCGACGCCTCGGTCATGCCGGATCTCGTCTGCGGCAACATCAACGCGCCCATCGTCATGATCGCCGAGAAGGCGGCCGATCTGATCCGCGGCCGCGAGCTGCTGCCGCCCGCCGATCTGCCTCGATCCCCCGCGACCGCCGCGGCGTGAAATTCCGACCTGAAGCCATAATGGTTGGATCTCGAGCCGGCGCGCCCGCCGCCTATCGGTGCAACCGTTGCTTCTGTCTATCATTAACTTACTATATTTCAATAAGTTATATATTATCGGCCGCCTCAATCCCAACCAAAAAAGAAATTGGTTGGTATTGGGTGGGAAAAATTCGGCCGCTTTCGATTGCCGGCGGGCGGCTTTGCCCATAGAATTCTGCGCAAGATCCCATCGGGGGCAGGAAGACGGAGGCTGGGATGGTGCGTTCGACCGCAGAGAGTTCGGCCGGGGTTGAGACCCTCTTTCGCGCGCCGCCCCGCGACCTGCCCCGTCCCGCGGCGGAGGAGAGCCGGCCCTGGCTCGACGCCGCGGTCGCCGCGGGCCTGCGCCAGCTCGCGCGGGTTCACCGCATCCTCTTCCTGGAGGGCCACGGCGACATGTCGCTGGGCCATCTCTCCTGGCGAGACCCCTATGGCCGCGGCTTCTGGCTGAAGCGCGCCAAGCTGGCCCTCGACGAGGTGCAGACGGCGGATTTCCTGCTGCTGGACTTCGAGGGCAATCGCCTGGCCGGGCAGGGCGATCGCCACCTGGAATGGCCGATCCATGCCGAGCTGCTTCGGCGGCGGCCGGAGGTGGCCGCGGTCGGCCATACCCACCCCCATCACGCGACGCTCTTCTCCTGCTGCGAGACCGGCCTGTTGCCCTACACCAACGAGGGCATCTGGTTCGAGCAGGCCCCGGGGCGCTTCGAGCTGACCAGCGACCTGGTGGACAGCCCGGCGCTGGGCATCGCCCATGCCGAGGCCATGGGTGACGCCGACGCCGTCTTTCTGCGCAACCATGGGGTCAGCTTCGTCGGAACTTCGCTGGAGCGGCTCTGCCTGACGGGCATCTTCTTGGAGAAGGCCTGCCGTGCGCAGTTGGGCCTGGCCGCCGCCGGCCTGCCGCTGTCCCGCCCGGACCCGGCCGAGGCCGCGGCGAAGCGGGCGAACATCTACGGCGAGGCGGCGGTCGCCAACTTCTACGCCTGCTACGAGCGGGCGCTGGAGCGGCACGAAGTGGGGACGCAGCCGTCGTGACGGGGGCGTTGCGCCGGCTGCCGCTGTCGCCCGCCCGCCCGCCGGTCCTGACCCTGGGAGCCGGGCCGGTCGACGCCTATCCCGAGGTGCTGCGCGCCCTCTCCGAGCCGCTCGGCTACGACCGAGACAGCTATTTCCTCGGCCGCTTCGAGCGTACGGCCCGAAAGGCCGCCGAGGCCCTGGGCACGCGTAATCCGCCGCTGATCCTGCAGGGCGAGGCGGTGCTGGGCCTGGAGGCGGCCGCCGCCTCGCTGATCGCCGCCGAGGACGTGGTGCTGAACCTGGCCTCGGGCGAGTTCGGCAAGGGCTTCGGCTACTGGGCGGCGCGCTACTGCGGCGAACTGCGCGAGATCGAGGTGCCCTACGACCAGGCCATCGATCCCGAGGCGGTGCGGGCCGAGCTCGAGGCCCATCCCGAGATCGCGGTCGTGGCGCTCTGCCACCACGAGACGCCCACCGGCACCATCAATCCCCTGGCGGAGATCGCCGCGCTCTGCCGCGCCCGCGGCGTGCTCACCATCGTCGACGCGGTCTCCTCCTGGGCCGGGATGCCGATCGAGGTGGCGGCCTGCGGCGACCTCTTCGTCACCGGCCCCAACAAGGCGCTCGGCGGCACGCCGGGCCTGACCCTGGTTCACGTCAGCGAGGCCGCCTGGGCCAAGATCGACGCCAATCCCGAGGCGCCCTTCGCCTCCATGCTGAGTCTCAAGGACTGGCGCGAGGCCTGGCGTGCCGAGCGGCCCTTTCCCTTCACCCCCTCGATCTCCGAGGTCTATGCCCTGGAGGCCGCGCTCGACCGCTACCTGGCGGAGGGGCCGGAGGCCGTCTGGGCACGCCATGCGCTGACGGCCGCGGCCTGCCGCGCCGGCGTGCGTGCGCTGGGGCTGTCGCTCTGGCCGGCGCGCGAGGCCATCGCCTCGCCGACCTGCACCGCGGTGCGGCTGCCCGAAGGCGTGGAGGAAGCGGCGCTGCTGGAGCGAGCCCGCGCCGACTACGGCATCCGCTTCTCCGGCGGCCCGGGCAGCCTGCCGAACCGGCTGATACGCATCGGCCACCTGGGGCCGACGGCGCAGCCGATCTACGCGACCCTGGCCGTCACCGCCCTGGGCGGCGCCCTACGCGCCCTGGGCCGGCCGGCGGAGGTTGGCGCCGGGGTCGAGGCGGCGCTGGCGGTGATCGACGGCGCGGGGGCCTAGGGGGTGGCCCCCTCACCCCAACCCCTCTCCCACGAGGGGAGAGGGGCTTAGAGCACGGGCTGCTCCTTTTGCGCCCCCTCTCCCCTCGCGGGAGAGGGCCGGGGTGAGGGGGCAACTGCAACGAACGAGAGACCTACAGTCGCGAGGAGACAGGGACGATGGCTGGTCTGGCGGGCAAGGTGGCGGTGGTGACGGGGGCGGCGCAGGGCATCGGCGCGGCGATCGCCCGGCGGCTGGCGCGGGACGAAGCGCGGGTGGTGGTGGTCGACATCAACGAGGCCGGGGCCGAGGCGGTGGCCGCGGAGTTGGGCCAGGGGGCCTTCGCGCTGCGCTGCGACATGGGCGAGCCGGCCGAGGTGGAGGCGCTCTTCGCGGCGATGAAGGAGAAGGCCGGTCGGCTCGACATCCTGGTCAACAACGCCGCCATCGTGCCCTTCGTGGCCTGGGACGAGGTCGACTTCGCGCACTGGCGCAAGATCATGCGGGTCAACCTGGACGGCGTCTTCCTGGCCAGCCGGGCGGCCAGCGACTGGATGCGCGCCCAGGGCGTGGCCGGGCGCATCGTCAACATCTGCTCCAACACCATCTTCGCCGGCACGCCCAACATGGCGGCCTACGTGGCCGCCAAGGGCGGCGTCTTCGGCTTCACGCGCGCCCTGGCCACCGAACTCGGCGCGCACGGCATCACCGTCAACGCCGTCACCCCGGGCCTGACCGCCAGCGAGGGCGTGCTGGCCAGCCCGCACAAGGAGGCCTTCGGCTTCGTCGAGATGCTGCAGGCGGTGAAGGGGCAGGGCACCCCGGACGACATCGCCCCGGCCGTCGCCTTCCTCGCCTCCGACGAGGCCCGCTGGATCACCGGCCAGACCCTCAACGTCGACGGCGGCATGGTGCGCTGGTAGGGAGGTGGTGGCTCACCGACCTCGCAGCACCTCCGGCAGGTCGCGCGCTTCGTGCAGGACGCGGACGATCAGTGGCGGCTGGCGCTCCGCGTTGTAGACGATGACGTAGGGAAAGCCGGTCACGGTGACGAAGCGGTAGGCTTCGTCGGCGAGTTCGGGCCGAGTGTTCCCGATGAGAGGATGCCGACCGATCCGTTCCGAGGCGGCGGCCACGCCGGCCCGCAAGGCCCTCGCCGCGGCCGGGTTGTCGGCGGCGATCCAGCGGATGGCCTCCAGCAAGTCGCGCTGAGCCTGCGGCGCCAGGACGGCCGCGCTCACCTCTCCTGCGCGTCGATGATGGCGTCGGCCTCGGCCAACACGTCTGCCAGGGGAACGACACCCTCCCTCTCAGCCTCGGCCTCGACGGCGAGCAGCATGGCCTGGAAGCGTCGGCGCCGCTCCTCCTCTTCCTGCAATAGGCGCAGGGCGGAGCGCACCACCTCGCTGACGTTGTTGTAGCGTCCGCCCTCCACACAGTTGCGGGCGAACCGCTCCAGCTCGGGTGTGAGGTACACGTTGGTTGCCATCAGGGCCCCCATGTCAATGATTGACATAAGATGCCCCTGCTCCGAGGGGAGAGCAAGTGTGCGGCGCCTTGCTCACCGTCGTCCCGATTGCCGCGGAGGGATGCGAGCTTCTTCGCTGTCGCTCAGGATGACGGGGCGGGGATTTCTCGGCCGCGACGCCCTCAGCTGTAGTGGTTCGGGGCGATGCGGTAGTGGCCGAACTGCTCCAGGTCGTGGCTGACGAAGACCTCGGCGTCCCACTTCAGGGCCGTGTTCTTCAGCTTGCGCACCGACTGCACCGCCTTCACCGGGTCCAGGTGGAAGGAAGAGATGGTCTCGTTGTCGAAGGCGTTGCGGGTGTAGACCGCGTCGCCGGTGAAGAGCATGGGCCGGCGGCCGGCCAGTTCCACCAGCAGGCTGTAGTGCCCCGCGGTGTGGCCCGGCGTCTCGATCAGGTGGATGCCCTTGGCGATCTCCTGGTCGCCGGTGACCAGGTCGACGCGCGGCGTCCAGATGTCGCCCTCCGGGTCCGGCGGCACCTCCTTGCCCTCGCGCTCCAGCTTGGCGCGCAGCAGGTCGGGGTGGAAGCTCATGTCGGAGTAGCCCAGCACCTCGAAGGGCTGCGGGCAGCCGCACTGGGCGTACTCCAGCGCATGGCAGACGGTGCAGGCCTCGCTCAGGTGCTTGTTCCCGCCGCAGTGGTCGAAGTGGTAGTGCGAGTTGATGACGTAGTTCACGTCCTGCGGCCGGTAGCCGGCCTGGGCCAGGGCACCCTGGATGGTCTGCTCGCGGGTCTGCTGCGGCTTCTCGAAGGGCAGCACGGCCATGACGTGGTCGAAGTCGTAGCCGCTGTCGTAGAGATAGAGGCCGTCGGCGTGGTCGATCAGCACGCTGTAGACGGGAAAGCGCACCTCGCCGGCCGGGCCGCGGTTCCAGTTCACGTGGAAGCCGTCGATCACCAGGGTGCCGCCGTCGAGGATGTAGAGCTTGGTCTCCTTCATCGCCTCTCTCCTTCCGATCGTCTATGGCGTCAGCGTTGGCCGCGGACGTAGGGGTGGCCCAGCGCGGCGGGCAGGGCGGCGCGGCGGCCGAAGGCCACCAGCAGCAGCATCACCGCGGCGAAGGGCAGCATCTGCACGATGTCGGTGGGCACGCGCACGCCGCCGACCTGCAGCGCCGTGGTCAGCGACAGGCAGGCGCCGAACAGCAGCGCCGCCAGCAGCACCCAGAGCGGGCGCCCGCGCGCCAGCATCGCCAGCACGATGGCGATGAAGCCGGCGCCGCCGGTCATGAAGGGCACGAAGATGCCGGCGCCGATCGTCGACAGGTAGGCACCGCCCAGCCCGGCCATGGCACCGGTGAAGAGCACGGCTCCGGCCCGCGTCGCCGTCACGCTGACGCCGGCCGCATCCAGCGCCGCCGGCTTGTCGCCGGCCGCCTGCAGGTTCAGGCCGACGACGCTGCGGCGGAAGACCCAGGCCAGCAGCGGCACGCAGAGCACCGCGAGATAGACCAGCGGGTGGCGGTCGAAGAGCGCCGGGCCGATCACCGGGATCTCCGAGAGGCCCGGGATCGGCAGGGTCTCGACCCGCGGCAGCCGCGGATAGCTGCGGCTGAATTGCACGTGGTGCAGCAGCGCCGTCAGCCCTTCGACGCCGAGGGTGAGCGCGATACCGATGACGATCTGGTTGAGCCCCAGCCAGACGCAGAGGATCAGCATCGGCAGCGCCACCGCCAGCCCGCCCAGCATGCCGAAGAGGAAGCCGAGCCAGAGCGATCCGGTCGACCAGGCGGCGACGAAGCCGGTGTAGGCGCCGAGCAGCATCATGCCCTCGATGCCGATGTTGAGCACACCGGCCTTCTCCGAGACCTGCTCGCCGAGGCCAGCGAGCAGCAGCGGGACGGCGGCGGCCAGCGTGCCGGCGAAGAGGGCGGTCAGAAAGGCGGGGCCGAGCAGCGATTCCATCCTGGCCTCACGTCTCGCGGCGCTGCTGCCAGCGCTGGCCGAGCCATTCGGTCAGCGCCATGAAGACCAGGATCAGGCCGACGAGGAAGAGATTGAAGTAGTTGGGCAGGTCGGCCCGGCGGGCGGCGGTCTCGCCGCCGATCGACAGCACGGCGAAGAAGAAGACGAAGCCGATCACGGCGACGCCGTGGAAGCGGGCGAGGAAGACCAGGGGGATCACCAGCAGGCCGTAGCCCGGGTTCCAGTCGGCGCGCATGTTGCCCCAGACGCCGAGGATCTCGACCCCGCCGGCCAGGCCCGCCAGCCCGGCGCTGAGACCGAAGGCGGCCAAGGTCAGGCGGGCGACGGGCAGGCCTGCGTGCACCGCCGCGCGCGGATTGGCCCCCACCACCCGCAGCTTCAGACCGAAGGCGGTGCGGGTCATCAGCCAGTGCACCGCCAGGATCGCCACCAGGGCGATGACGATGCCCAGGTTGACGGTGGTGCCGAAGAGACGGGGCAGGCGGTCGGCCGCCGCCAGGGTCGCGGTCTGCGGCACCGTGGTCGCGGGATCGTTGAAGGGCAGCTTGACCAGGACGTTGGCGAGGCTGACGCCGAGGAAGCTCATCATCAGCGTCGTGACGATCTCGTTGATGCCGTAGCCGGCCTTCAGCAGCGCCGGCAGCGCCGACCAGAGCGCACCGATGGCGAAGGCGGCGGCCAGCGTGAGCAGCAGCGCGAGCCAGACCGGCAGCGCCGCCGCCAGCGGCGGCGCCATGGCGGCGGCGAAGACGGCGGCGAGCAGGAACTGGCCGTCGACGCCCAGGTTCCAGAGGCCGGAGCGGAAGGCGACGATCAGGCCGGCGCCGAGCAGCAGCAGCGGCGCGCTGCGGGTGATGGACTCCTGCAGGCCGAGCGGGCTGAGCAGGCCGCGCCGCACGATGTCGCCGTAGAAGGCGAGGGGGTCGCGGCCGAGCAGCGCCAGCAGCAGCGCGCCGACGACCAGGGCGAGCACGATCGGCAGCAGCGCCTGCGCCAGCCGGCGCGCCAGGTCGCCGCCGCCGCTTGGCACCCGTGCCGGACTGGTCAGCCGCTCCGCCGCGTCCGGCTGCGCCCCCTGCTGCGCCTCGCCGCTCACGCCTGGGCCCCGCTGCCGATCATCAGTTCGCCGATCCGGCGCCGCGCCTCGGCGTCGTTGGCGACGACGCCGACCAGCCGCCCGCGCAGCATCACCCCGATGCGGTCCGAGAGTTCCAGGATCTCGTCGAGATCGGTCGAGATCAGCACGGTCGCCACCCCCTGTGCGGCCTGTTCGCGGATCGCCGCCCGCGCCAGGCGAATGTTGCTGAGGTCGAGGCCGTAGGTCGGCTTGTTGTAGACCACCACCTTCGGCCTGTCGTCGAGCTCGCGGCCGAGCAGGGCCTTCTGGATGTTGCCGCCGGACAGCCGCCCGATCGGCGTCGCCGGGCCCGGCGTGCGCACGTCGTGGCGCTCGATCAGCGCGCGGGCGTGGCGGTCGATCTCCTCCGGCTGCTCGACCCCGCCGCGCCAGAAGGGCGGCGTGCCGATGCGCTTGAGCAGCAGGTTGAGGCTGACCGGAAAGGCGCCGATGGTGCCCTCGCCGAGGCGGTCGTCGGTGACGTAGCGCAGGCCGGCGCGCTGGCGCGCCGGCACGCCGGCGGCCTGGATCGGGCGGCCCTCCAGCCGGATCGTGCCGGCCGTGGCCGCGCGCTGGCCCGCCAGCGCCTCGGCGAGCTGCTTCTGGCCGTTGCCGTCGACCCCGGCGATGCCGAGGATCTCGCCGGCGTGCAGCTGGAAGCCGACCTCGCGCACCTGCGGCTCCATCGGTCCGGCGGCCACGCTCAAGCCCTCGACCTCCAGGATCGTCGGGCCGGCCTCGCCGAGCCGCCGGGCCGCCTCGGCGGCCGGCTGCTCGCCGCGCGTGCCGAACATCATGTCGACGATGCAGTCCAGCGCCTCCTGCTCGCCCAGGGCGCGCAGCTCCGCGACCGAGAGGCCGCCGACCAGGCGGCCGGCCTTGAGCACGGAGATGCTGTCGCCGAAGGCCAGCGCCTCGGACAGCTTGTGGGTGATGAAGAGCACGGCGATGCCGGCCTCGCGCAGGCGGCCGACCACCGCGCGCAGGTCCTCGACGCCCTTGGGCGTCAGCATGGAGGTGGCCTCATCGAGGATCAGCAGCCGCTCGCCGAGCCAGAGCGCCTTGACGATCTCCACCAGCTGCTGCTCGCCGAGCGACAGCCGGCCCAGGACGGCGTTCTCCGGCAGGCTCACGCCCAGCTTGGCGGTGATCTCGGCCAGCCGCGCCCGGGTGCCGGCGCGGTCGAGGCGGCGCCACCAGGGCGCGCCGAGGATCAGGTTCTCCAGCACCGTCAGGCTCGGGACCAGGGTGCTGTGCTGGTAGACCGTGCCGATGCCCAGACGCAGCGCCTCGCGCGGCGAGCCCAGGCGCACCGGGCGGCCCTCCACCAGGATGCGGCCCTCGTCGGGCTGCTGCATGCCGGCCAGCAGGGAGATCAGGGTCGACTTGCCGGCGCCGTTCTCGCCCAGCAGGGCCTGCACCTCGCCGGCCCGGATCGACAGCGAGATGCGGTCGTTGGCCACCACGCCGGGAAAGCGCTTGGTGACGCCTTCGAGCGCGACCAGGGGCGGGGGGGCTTCAGGTTGCTGCGACATCATCTCTGCATTTCGGATGGGTCCGCGGCCTCTTCCCCTCAGTCGCGCGCGATCGGAGGAAGCGTGGCGATCCGGGGCCATCGGCCGACGGCCCCGGATCGCACCGCTTCGCTCGCAGCGACGAAGCCGGAAAGCGGAACCTCCTCGGCTCCCCTACTCGGCGGCGACGGCGGTCATCAGGTCGCGCACGCCCTCGGCGGCGAAGACCGCCTCGACCTCGACCTCGCCGGCGATGATGGCCTCGCGGATCTCCATCAGCTCGCTCCAAATGTCTGCCGGGATGTTGTCGGTCTGCAGCAGCTGCACCGAGTCGTCTGCCAGCTCGATCTTGTAGGTGGCCGAGCCGAAGCTGCCGTCGTTCAGGTTCTCGACCATGGCGGTGTAGACCGGCACCAGGTTCCAGAGCACCGAGGACAGCAGGTGGCCGTTGTCGATGCTGGTCTTGTCGCCGATCACGTCGATGAACCAGACCTTGTCGCCGTCCGGCGCGTCGGTGGTCTCGATCGCCTGCAGCATGCCGAAGGTCGAGCCGTTGCCCTGGCCGAAGACGATGTCGGCGCCGGCGGCGATCACCGCCTCGGTGACGCGGCGGCCGCCGGCCGCGTCGGCATAGGCGGCCGGGCCGATCACGGCGTAGCGCAGCTCGATGTCGGGGTTCTCGGCGCGCGCGCCCTGGGCGAAGCCGGCCGACTGGCTGTTCCAGGCCGGCGGCTCGCCGGAGACGACGACGCCGAGCGTACCGCTGCGGGTCATCTTGGCCGCCAGCACGCCGGCGAGATAGGCGCCCTCGTGCCCGCTCAGGGTGTAGTCGGCGACCAGGCCCGGCACCTTGGCCTGCGGCGAGTCGACGATGGCGACCGGCACGCCGGTCTCTTCCGCGACCTCGGGGGCGGCGGTGGCGTAGCCGCTGGCGTGGGCGATCATCAGGTCGACGCCCTCGGCCGCCAGCTCGCGCAGGGTCGGCCGCACATCGCCGTAGCCCAGGCCGCCGGCCAGTACCACCTCGATGCCGAGCGCCTCGCCCACCGCGACGGCGGCGTCGACGGCCTGCTGGTTCCAGCCGAAGTCGGTTCCCTGCTCCGGCGTCAGGACGGCGATGCTCTCCACCTGCGCGAGGGCCGGGCCGGCGAGCAGCGCGGACAGGCCGGCGGCGGCGACGGTGGCCGTCAGCCACTTCTTACCGTGAGTGCTTCCAGACATGCTTCTCCCCTCCGTGTTCGGCTGCCCAGAGCGGGCAGTCATTCTCACTATATGATAGTATATTTGCGTATTTTAGAAAACGTTAGCCAAGCTGTCATCTCTCCGCAAGAGCCATTCCGGCTGCATCTAGCGGTGCCAGCGGCAGCGTGTGCCGTCCCCGTCGCCCTCGCATTCCAAGGTGACGGGGCCGCCCCCGCGCCGCAGGACGTCGATGGAGAGCGCGGCCCAGCGGTGGCGCGGCGTGGTCTCGGCGCCGCAGTCGATCCGCTCCAGACGCATCCGCCGGCCCGCGGCATTCAGCAGCGCGACCTCGCCGCTCGCCGCGCGGGCCAGAAGCGGCAGCTCGACGGGCGTTCCCGGACCGGCGGGTCCCACCGAGACCTCGAACCAGTGCGCCAGCTGGAGTTGGCAATGGGTGGCGCCGCCCGTGCCCGCGTGCACCAGCGTCAGCGGCAAGGCTTCCCAGCCGTCGCCCTCGGCGGCCGGATCGGCGGCGAGGGCCGGCGGCGGCGCCAGCAGGGCGGCTGCGAGGAGGAGGGGCGAGGCGACGAGGCGCAGCGGCATGGCTCTCCCCGATGTCAAAGGTGCAGGGCGGAGACGCGCTCCGACACCTTGCCGGCGGCGGCGCGTACGGTGGCGAGAATGGCCGGGCGGCGCTCCTCCGGCATGCCGACGGCGAAGCCGGCGACGGTCACGGCGGCGATGATGCCGTTGCCGTCGGTCACCGGGGCGGCGGCCGCCCAGATGCCCTGGTCGACCTCGCTGAAGCTGACCGACCAGCCGCGCGCCAGGATGTCCTCCAGTTCCCGCTCCAGCGCTTCCCGGTCCACCTCCGCTGGATTCAGGGAGGCCAGGTAGCGCTGCCGTTCCACCTGCGGCATGGCGGCCAGCAGAATCTTCGCCGCCGCGCCGCGGTGCAGCGGCATGGGGCGCCCCAGGTCGAAGGAGAGACGAACCGGATTGGGACTCTCGCAGCGGGCGATGCAGACCGAGTGGTCCTGGACGCGCTGCAACAGCAGGCTGGTTTCGCCGCAGGACTCGGTCACCTCGCGCAGCGCCGGCATGGCCAGGTCCGGCAGCGGGTGAGCCGCCATGGCCGCACGCGCCAGCGGCAGCACCTTCGCCGAAACCACGAAGCCGCCGTTGGGCCCCTCTTCCAGCAGGCCGACCTCGCGCAGCAGCGAGATGTAGCGGTAGGCGGTCGAAAGCGGGACGCCGACCGCCCGCGCCAGTTCGTCCGCCGTCGCGCTGCTGCGGCGCTCGTCGAAAGTCATGAGCATCGTCAGGACCTTGCGCGAACTGCCGGTGCCCACGGTGCGACGCTTCTGTTCCGTCACGAAGCCCTCCTGCCGGTCGCCGACCCTGCGGCCATTCCTCGCGGAGCCGTCGGAGTATCGTCTTTATTCTTACATGATGAAAAGAAGATTTCATAGTTTGACAAAATTCTTCGCCCTCTCCTAAGCTCCTCTCGAGACGGATCACCGCCTGAACCCCCGCCGCGATGCCTTTCCGGCAGCCGCGGCGCGTGCGACGACCGAGCAGAAGGCCCCGCCGATGTCCCCGAAGAGTAACCGCGATACCGCCCTGACCGCACTCTACGACGAGGTTTTCGCGCGCCACATGTTCCCCTTCTGGGCGACCACCACGGATGTCCAGCACGACGAGATCCGGCAGCTGATGCAGGGCAAGCGGGCGCGGGCCCACCTCTGGAGCTATGCCGAGGCCATCGAGCCGCTGCTCAAGCGCTCGGCCGAGCTGGTGTCCATGGACGACAGCGAGCGGCGCTCGCTGATTCTCGTCAACCCGGGGCTGGCGCCGACCAAGGCGACGGTGTCGACGATGTACACCGCCTACCGTCTCAACGATCCCAACGAGGTGATGCCGCCGCACCGGCATTCGCCCAACGCCATCCGCTTCGGCCTGACCGGCGCCATGAACTTCACCGGCGTCGAGGGCGAGGACATCACCTTCGGCCCGGGCGACATGGTGCTGACGCCGCACGACACCTGGCACAACCACGGCAACGTCGGCGACGAGCCGGCGGTCAACCTCTCGGTCCTGGACCTGCCGCTGGTGGAGGTGCTGAACGCCATCTACTTCGAGCACGACTATCAGGAGGAGCGCGACGGCAAGGTCTTCCGCGCCAAGAAGCAGAGCGCGCGCTTCCCGACCGACTACTCCGCGCGGATCTACGGCAGTGGCGGCTATCGGCCGCGCTTCGTCGCTCACGACCGCGGCACCGGCCAGGCCTCGCCCATGTACGTCTACCGCTGGGAGCCGATGCGCGAACTGCTGGAGCGCCACGCCGACTGGGACGGTGATCCGCACGAGGCGCTGATGGTGGAGTACGTCGACCCCATGACCGGCGGGCCGGTCTACAAGACCATGACCTTCTTCGCCCAGATGCTGCGCCCCGGCGAGCGGACCAGGCCGCTGAAGCAGACCGCCAGCCTGCTGGTCTCGCCCTTCGAGGGCCGCGGCTACAGCCTGGTCGAGGGCGAGCGCTTCGACTGGGCGCCCTACGACACCCTGGCGGTGCCTGGCGGCAGCTGGTGCGAGCACGTCAACGCCTCGGACAGCGAGCCGGCGGTGCTCTTCGTCGCCAGCGACGAGCCGGCGCTGGGGGCGCTGGGCTTCCACAAGAAGTGGGCGCGCGAGGACTCCGGCGAGGTGGTGCGCCTGCTCTGAGCGGCGCGCCGGCCGCCCACGCGACCCGCTAACGACAAGAACAGCAACGGTCTGGAGAAGAACGAGCGATGGCGAAGGCCTGGAACACCCGCCTGATCGGCCACGTCGACTGCCCCGGCGGCGGTCAGGTCTGGGTCGAGGGCACGACCCTCTACATCGGCCACATGCGCGACCCCTCGGGGACCAGCATCGTCGACGTCGCCGACCCCGCCAACCCGAAGCTGCTGGCGCGCATCGACGTGCCCCCGGGCTGGCATTCGCACAAGGTCCGGGTCCACGGCGACGTGATGATCGTCAACCACGAGCGCCTGGCCAGGGAGGGCGCGGCCGACATCTCCGGCGGCCTCGCCATCTACGACGTCAGCCGCCCGGCCGAGCCGAAGCTGATCACCAAGTGGACCACGGGCGGGCGCGGCGTGCACCGCTACGACTTCGACGGCCGCTACGCCTACATCTCGCCGACGGTGGAAGGCTACGTCGGCAACATCGTCATGATCCTGGACCTGAAGGACCCGGCCCGGCCGGAGGAGGTCGGGCGCTGGTGGATTCCCGGGCAGTGGCAGGCCGGCGGCGAGGACTATCCCTGGCACGACTGGGTGCCGCCGCGCTGCCACCATCCGCTGCGGGTCGGCAACCGCCTCTACGTCAGCTACTGGCACCACGGCTTCTTCATCCTCGACATCGAAGACATGACCAGGCCGAAGCTGATCTCGGGGCTCAACACCAGCCCGGTCTTCCCGCATCCGACCCACACCTGCCTGGTGATGCCGGAGCCGCTCAAGGGCCGGAAGGTCATGGTGGTGGCCGACGAGGACGTCGCCAAGATCTGGCCGGCGGCGCCGGCCTTCACCTGGATCTACGACATCACCGACGAGCGCCTGCCGGTGCCGATCGCCACCTGGCAGGTGGAAGGCATCGACAAGGACGGGAGCCCGCAGCCGCCCATGACCGGCTGCCACCAGCCCTCCGAGCGCTTCCAGGGCACGATCCTGCCCTTCGCCTGGTTCGCCCAGGGCCTGCGCATCCTCGACGTGGCCGATCCCTTCGCGCCGCGCGAGGTGGGCTACTACGAGACCGACGCGCCGGAGGGCTTCGAGCGCGCCTCCTCCAACGACGTCACCATGGACTCGCGCGGTCTGATCTACCTGATCGACCGCCAGCGCGGCGTCGACATCATCGAAACCAGCGTGCTGTGAGTCAGCCCGGCAAGAAGGAGCGAAGCCGATGAGCGACGCGGTCTATCCGATCGGCAAGAAGAACCCGAACCTGCCCTTCCATCCCGGCATGCGCGCCGGCGACTTCATCTTTGTCTCCGGCCAGGTGGCCAAGGACGCCGACGGCAAGATGACCGTCGGCAACATCGAGGAGGAGACCCGGGCGACGATCGAGGCCATGCGCCGCATTCTGGCGGCCGAGGGCGCCGACCTGGAGGACGTGGTCAAGGTCACGGTCTACCTGGAGGATGCGCGCAACTTCGGCCGCTACAACGGCGTCTTCAAGGAGTACTTCCCCGAGGGCCGCGTCTCCCGCACCACGGTCGAGGCGCGCGCGGTGATCGAGTGCAAGATCGAGATGGACTGCATCGCCTACAAGCCGCTGAACAAGGGCTGAGGCGGTGCGACTTCTCCCCCCGCCGAAAGGCCAGGACGATGCCCCTCCCGTCATTGCGAGCGCAGCGAAGCAATCCAGGGGCCACGGCCTCCGGCCCCTGGATTGCTTCGTCGGCTTCGCCTCCTCGCAATGACGGAGAGAGGCGCGCCGCCACACCACCCGAAGGAGACCTCCCTTGATTCGACTGCTTGGACGCAAGACCTCGGGCAACGTGCAGAAGGTGATCTTCCTGCTCGAAGAGCTCGGTCTCGACTACGCGCGCGAGGACTACGGCCGCCAGTTCGGCAACACCCAGACGCCCGAGTACCGGGCCATGAACCCCAACGCCAAGGTGCCGACCCTGGTCGACGGCGACCTGGTGATCTGGGAGTCGAACACCATCCTGCGCTATCTCGCCGCCAAGGCCGGCAGCCCGCTGCTGCCCGGTGACCTCGCCGCACGTACCGAGGTGGAGCGCTGGATGGACTGGCAGCTCGCCTCGCTGAACGGCCCCTACCTCGCCATCTTCAACGAGGCGAAGAAGGCGCCGGAGGAGCGCGGGCCCGGCTTCGAGGCCGACGCCAAGGAGCTGGCGAGCCAGCTGGCACTGCTCGACGGCGCCCTGGCCGGCCGCGACTGGATCGCCGGCAAGGACTTCTCGGTGGCGGATATCTGCCTGGCGCCGATCGTCGCGCGCTGCGTCGCCTTCCCGGTGGAGCTGCCGGCGCTGGCCAACGTGAAGGCCTGGCTGGAGCGGGTCGGCAAGCGGCCGGCCTTCGCCACGGCCACGGCCGGCTGAGGCCCGGGCGATGCGCTCCCTCCCGACGCGGGCCGCGGTGATCGGCCTCGGCACCATGGGCCCGGGCATGGCCGCGACGCTGGCCCGCGCCGGGCTGCAGGTGCGCTGCTACGACGCCAAGCAGGAGCAGCGCGACAAGGCGCCGGAGGCGGTTCGCTTCGCCTTCGGCGTGCTGGCGCAGTTCGGCCGCGAGGCCGCGGGCGGGCCCCAGGCGGTGAGCGTCCACGACAGCCTGGCCGAGGCGGTCGAGGGCGCCGAGCTGGTGATCGAGAGCGTGCCGGAGATCCCGGCGCTCAAGGACGAGCTCTTCGCCCAGCTGGAGGCCCACGCCCCGGCCGACTGCGTGCTGGCCTCCTGCACTTCGGGCATCCCGATCACGCGGCTGCAGCAGCCGGCCTCGCGGCCCGGTCGGGTGATCGGCATGCACTGGTCCAACCCGCCGCACATCATCCCCATGATCGAGGTGGTGCCCGGGGAACGGACCGACGCCGAGGTGACCCGCTGGATGGTCGAGACCATCAAGGGGCTCGGCCTGCTGCCGGTGGTGGTGAAGAAGGACGTGCCGGGCTTCGTCGAGAATCGCGTGCTCTACGCCCTGCTGCGCGAGGCCTGCGACCTGGTGGAGGAGGGGGTGATCGAGCCGGAGGAGCTCGACACCTGTGTCTCCTGGGGCATCGGCTACAAGATCGCGGTGATCGGCCCCATGGCCCTGCTCGACATGGCCGGGCTCGACATCTACCAGGCGGTCGGCAGCTATCTGAACAAGGAGCTCTGCAACCGCGAGGACGTCTGCGACTACGTGACCGAGCGCACCGCGGCGGGCCGCCTGGGCATCAAGAGCGGCGGCGGCATCTTCGACTACACCCCCGAGCGGGCGGCCGAGCTGCGCGCGGAGCGGGCCAAGCGCCTGGTGGCGGTGCGCAGGGCGCTGGAAGGCCGGGACTGAGATGAGCCCGGCCGCGGCGAGCCTCTGGGAGCGGGCCGGCCGGCTGATCGACGGCCTGACGGCGCTGCTGCTGCTCGCCATGGTGCTGCTCAACTGCGCCAACGCGGCCGGGCGCTACCTCCTCGGGCGCGGCGTGCAGGGCGCCGACGAGCTGCTGGTCTTCTCCATGGTCTGGCTGGTGGCGCTGGCGCTCACCCGGGTGACGGCGGGCGAGCGCCACCTGCGCTTCGACCTGCTGGGGCGCAGCCTGCCGCCGCGCGGTCTGGCGCTGCGCGAGGCCGCGATCCACCTGCTGGTCGCCGCTACCTGCGGCTACGTCGCCCTGCAGTCGCTCGCCTTCCTGGAGCGGGTGATGGCGGTGGGGCAGCGCAGCATGGACCTGGGGATGCCGATGGCGATCCCCCACGCGGCGCTGCTCGCCGGGCTGGGACTGACCGCCGCCATCTCGCTGGCACGCGCCGCCCTGCGGCTGCGGAGCGCCGTCGCGGGGAGGGAGGGGCGGTGAGCTGGACGCTCTTCCTGCTGCCGGTCCTGCTCTTCCTCCTGGGCGTGCCGGTCTTCGCGCTGCTGCTGGCGGCCGCCAGCCTCACGCTGACGCTCTTCATGACGGTGCCGCCGCTGGCGCTGCACCAGGTCATGTTCGGCGGCCTCGACAACTACGCCCTGCTGGCCGTGCCCTTCTTCGTCCTGGCCGGCGAGATCATGACCCGCGGCGGCCTGTCGGAGCGGCTGGTGGCCTGGGTGCTGGCGGTGCTGGGGCCGCTGCGCGGCAGCCTGGGGGTCGCCACGGTCGGCACTGCGACGGTGATGGGCGCCGTCTCCGGCTCCAGCCCGGCCACGGTCGCCGCCGTCGGCAAGGCGCTCTACCCCTCGCTGGTCGAGAGCGGCTACGGGCGGCGCTTCTCGCTCGGCCTGATCGCCTCGAGCGGCTCCATCGCCATCGTCGTGCCGCCCAGCATCGCCATGATCCTCTACGGCGCCAGCGCCGAGCAGTCGATCCCGCGGCTTTTCATCGCCGGCCTGCTGCCGGGGCTGCTGATCGCGCTGGCCATGGCCGGCTATATCCTGTTCCGCGCGCGCCGGCGGGTGAGCGATGCCGGGCCGCCGCGGCGCTGGGCCGAGGTGGCGTCGGCGACGCGCCACGCCTGGCTGTCGCTGCTGATGCCGGTCTTCGTCCTGACCGGGATCTACGCCGGGTTCTTCTCTCCCACCGAAGCCGGCGGCTTCGCCTGCCTCTACGCCATCCTGCTGTCCTGCCTGATCTACCGCAGCCTCGATTGGCGCGGCCTGCTGGACGCCACCGCCGAGGCGGCGCGGCTGACCGCGCAGATCCTGGTGATCGTCGCCGCGGCCGGCCTCTTCTCCTGGCTGCTGACCATCAACGGCATCCCCCAGGCGCTGCTCGGGATGATCCAGGCGGCCGAGCTCTCGCCGCTGCTCTTCCTGCTGGCGGTGAACCTCTTCCTGCTGCTGCTCGGCTGCGTGCTGGACCCGACCTCGGCGATCCTGGTGCTGACGCCGATCCTGCTGCCGCTGGTGCTGCATCTGGGCATCGACCCGATCCACTTCGGCGTGATCATGACGGTGAACCTCTCCATCGGCATGTTCACCCCGCCCTTCGGCCTGAACCTCTTCGTCGCCCAGTCGGTCACCGGGGCTGATCTGATGGCGATCTACCGCGGCATCCTGCCGTTCTTCCTGGTGCAGCTCGCCGCCCTCTTGGCGATCACCTACCTGCCGTGGCTGTCGCTCGCGTTGACGGCCTTCATGTGACGACCCGGAAGGAGACCCAGAGCATGTCCAGACGTTTCCTCGCCCTGACGCTGCTGGCCGCGACGCTCGGCCTGGCGGCGGCCCCGCCGGCCTCGGCCCAGGTCACCATGCGGCTGGCCAGCGCCACCATCAACGACGTGCAGCACGAGTGGCAGAAGGTCTTCGCCGAGGAGTTGGCCGAGCGGGTCGGCGACCAGGTGAAGGTGGAGATCTACCCGGCCAGCCAGCTCGGCGCCATCCCGCGCATGGTGGAGGGGGTGCTGTTCGGCACCATCGAGTCCTTCGTGACGCCGACCGCCTTCCTGGTCGGCACCGATCCGCGCTTCCAGGTCTTCGACGCGCCCGCGCTCTTCGAGGACGGCGCGCACGCCGGCCGCACGCTGCACCATGCCGACTACCGCGACCACATCGAGACCTTCGCGCTCGACAAGGGCCTGCGCATCGTCGGTGCGATCTACAACAGCCCCATGCTGCTGCTCGCCAGCCGACCGGTGGAGACGCTCGACGACTTCGGCGGGCTGAAGGTCCGTACCTTCTCCTCGCCGCTGCAGATGCAGCCGCTCTCGGCGCTCGGCAGCAGCCCGGTGCCGCTGTCGCTGAACGAGGTGGTGCCGGCCATGCAGTCGGGGGCCATCGACGGCCTGCTCGCCGGCATGCCGATCCTCACCGCCTTCCAGTACTGGGACGTGGCCGAGTACGTCACCGACCTGAACTTCGCCACCGTGGTTTCGGTCAACGTGGTCAACGAGGCCTGGCTGCAGTCCCAGCCGGAGGAGATCCGCACGGCGATCCTCGAGGCCGGCCGCGCCGCCGAGCAGGCGGTGCTGCCCTGGGGCATCGAGAACGTCGCCCGGGCGAACCGCGTCTGGGAGGAGAACGGCGGGCGCATCCTCTCCCTCTCCGACGAGGAGCAGGCGGAAATGGAGGCACGCTTCGCCGAGATCGCCGCGGAGGTCTTCGAGAGCGAGCAGCTCTCCGCCGAATACGAGCGTCTCCTCGCCGTGGTCGAGGAGACGCGCTGAAGCTGTCGCCCGCCTAACCTCTGCACAGAGGTTGTGACGGTCCGCTCTCGTCATTGCGAGGAGGCGGAGCCGACGACGCAATCCAGGGGCCGGAGGCCGTGGCCCCTGGATTGCTTCGCTTCGCTCGCAATGACGAACATCCGTGCAGAGGTACTAGGCCGCCTCCGCCGAGGGCTTCATCTCCACCACGCGGTCGGCGGTCTTCTCGATCAGGGCGCGGTCGTGGCCGATCAGCAGCAGGGCGCAGCTGCGCTCGCGTGCCTGCTCCACCAGCAGCGCCATCATCTCTTGCTGGGTGATGAGGTCGAGGCGCGAGCTGGGCTCGTCGGCGAGGAGGAAGACCGGCTCCAGCAGCAGCACGCGCAGTAGGGCGAAGCGCTGCAGCTCGCCGCCGGAAATCTCGGCGGGCCGCCGGTCCAGCAGCGT
>SR_TP_S13solDRAFT_1000239_pt1 | contig 25637 bp, 19 predicted proteins | sample SodReaTP_S13sol_FD_11159 | JGI IMG/M metagenome (IMG submission 11159)
GGCACCGCGTCCGGGGCGTTTCGCTCGGTCGCGCATCCTCAACGGACAGGCGAGTACGCCTCCGGTGCGCTCGGTCGCGAAACGCCCCGGCCACAGCACCTGTCGGCTCCTCGCTACGGCACGGTGACGAATAAGGCGGGTTAAAACCCGGAAGCCAAAAGCAGCTAACCACGAAGGACACGAAGAGCACGAAGGAAAAACAGAAAATCAGTTTTGTTTTTTGGTCGTTGTCTGCGTCTCCGCGAGAGCTGTTTTTTTTGAATTTCTGACTTGAAGCACGACGCAACGCACCACGCACACCCGAAAGACTTATGATTCTCTCGTGACCGACCAACACCCCCCACAACCCGATCTTGCCGCCATCCGCGAGCGCATCGACGCGCTGGATTCCGAAATCCAGAGGCTGATCAGCGAGCGGGCGGAACTGGCGACCGAAGTCAGGGCCAGCAAGGGCGAGCTTGCCGGCGGGGTTGACTATTACCGGCCCGAGCGCGAGGCGCAGGTGCTGCGCGGCGTGATCGAGCGCAACGTCGGCCCGCTGAGCGACTCGGTAATGCTCCGGCTGTTCCGCGAGATCATGTCGGCTTGCCTGGCCCAGCAGGAGCTGATGAAGATCGCCTACCTGGGCCCCGAGGGCACCTTCACCCAGCAGGCCGTGTATCGGCAGTTCGGCCACTCGGTACAGGCCATCGCACAAGCCTCGATCGAGGATGTTTTCCTGCAGGTCCAGGCTGGCGAGGCTGATTTCGGCGTGGTGCCGGTGGAGAACTCGTCGCAGGGCATGGTCAGCCACACGCTGGACATGTTTCTCAATGCCGAGGTCAAGATCTGCGCCGAGGTCGAGCTGCGGATCCACCAGCATCTGCTGACCACGGCGAAATCGCTGGCGGAAATCCAGCGGGTCTACGCCCACGCCCAGTCAATTGCCCAGTGCAAGCACTGGTTGAAGGCCAACCTGCCCGAGGCAGAGCTGATTTCGGTCTCCAGCAACGCCGAGGCCGTCCGGCGGGTGCGCGCAGCACCGGATTCGGCCGCGATTGCCGGGCGGCACGCAGCCGAGGTCTACGGGGTGCCGGTGCTGTTCGGCGATATCGAAGACCATGTCGACAACACCACCCGCTTCCTGGTGCTGGGCCGCAAGCTGCTGGAGCCTTCGGGCGACGACAAGACCACGCTGCTGGTCGCCGGCACCGACGGGCCCGGTGCGCTGTTCCGGCTGATCGAGCCGCTGGCCCGGCACGGGGTCAACATGAACCGCATCGAATCGCGCCCCAGCCGCCAGGGCCGCTGGGACTACGTGTTCTTCATCGACGCCGACGGCCACTACACCGAGCCGGGCCTGGCCGATGCGCTCAGCGAACTGGAAAGCGAAGCCCGCATGGTCCGCATCCTCGGCTCCTACCCCCGCGCCGTGCTGGGGCGGTTGCCCACAAACGGGTAGGCCGGCCCCACGTGGCCGGCGGGAGCGTAGCGCAGCGTTTTGATTGCCGGGGACGTGGCCCCGGCCTACGCCATGCGTCGAACCCTTGGGTAGTCCCGCAACGCTTCGATGGTTGCGTAGGAGCCTGCTTGCAGGCGAATGGTCCGGGCGGGTTCCGCCGTTGATGCGGGCCACCAAGCGGAACCCGGAACCTCGCGATGTCCTGCCCGGCCAGGCCCCGATCATGAAAAACCCATCTGCCGCCACGCCTCGTAGACCACCACCGCCACGGCATTGGAAAGATTGAGGCTCCTCGACCCCTCGCGCTGCGGGATGCGCAGCCGATGCTCCGGCGCAAAGCGCGCCAGCACATCTTCCGGCAGGCCGCGGGTTTCGGGGCCGAACAGCAGCACGTCATCGGCGCGGTATTCGACCTGGTCGTAGCGGGCCGTGCCGCGCGTGGTCAGGGCCAGCCAGCGGTGATGCACAAGTGCGGCCAGCGCGGCTTCGAAATTTTCGTGAATGACCGGCAACGTGCGCTCGTGGTGATCCAGCCCGGCCCGGCGCAGCCGCCGGTCGTCCAGGACAAAACCGGCCGGCTGCACGATGTGCAGGCCGAAGCCGCTATTGGCGCACAACCGGATGATGTTGCCGGTGTTGGGCGGAATTTCGGGTTGATACAGGACGATGTCGGGCATTCGGGTTTCCTGGCGGCAGATCGAAAAATTCGCATTGAAATGACTTGAAAACGTGACTGAATCGGCGTATTGTTCATCTCTGGGGACACAAGATATTGTGTATAAAAATTGACCACAGCACAACAATTTGTGAACAAAGCGTCAACAAGCTGTGGATAAATCTTTGGGTAGCGAACACAATCAAGAGGCACACAAGGGCATGAGTGTATCGGCAGAAGCACTGAATTCCGCGCTTCCGGAAATCGAATTCCAGGAAGCCTCGCTGGACATCTGGGACAAGAAATATCGCCTGAAAACCAAGGCCGGCGAACCGGTGGACCAGACCATCGACGACACCTACAAGCGTATCGCACGCGCGCTGGCCGATGCCGAGCAGGGCGCCGACAAGCGTGACCACTGGTATCGCGAATTCCTGTGGGCGTTGCGCCGCGGCGTGATCCCGGCCGGGCGCATTACCTCCAACGCCGGCGCCCAGGCCTACAAGCCGGCCACCTCGACGATCAACTGCACCGTCTCCGGCACGATCGGCGATTCGATGGACGACATCCTGGGCAAGGTGCACGAGGCGGGATTGACGTTGAAGGCGGGTTGCGTGGCGCCGGAGACCTCGGTCGTGACTGAGCGCGGCGTCGTCACGGCGCGCCGGGCGGTCGAGGAACGGCACCAGATGATGCTGTGCTACGACCGCGAGTCACGTCGTTTCGAGATGCGCCGGATCGAGCAGCACATGACCACGCACGTGCCGCGCGAAGAGAATATCGAGCTGGTCTCCGGCGGCACGCGGCTGAAAACCTCGATCAAGCATCCGGTATTGGTCCATCGCGACGGCCGTCTGGTCTACATCCGGGCCGACGACGTCCGTGAAGGCGACGCACTGGTACACCACCGATTTGCCTGGACTGCTGATGATTCGGCCGCCGACAAGGCCTGGTGGGCCGGCGCGCACCTGGGCGATGGATCGGCCTATCCGAAGCACTTTCAGTACAAGCCCAATCGCAGTGCCTGGGCTGAACGGGCCGCAAAAGCCGGCCAGCGGCTGATTTTCAAGATCCGCGCCGCCGAGCGTGAGGTCGTCGAGCGCTACGCTGCGTTCTTCGGTGCCTTCTGTGGATCGACCGCGCGCGTCGTGCACGCTCATACGCCCAACGGGACCGACGTCTGGGACTATGCGGTTTCCAGTTTCCAAGCTAGCCGTGCGGCCGAACTGATCGACCACCAGATCGGACGCAAGGCCGGCAACCTGAGTGTGCCGCGCTGGATCGCCGAGCACCCGGACGAGCACTTCCTGCCGTTTTTGGCCGGCCTGATCGATACTGACGGCACAGTCTCGACCGAGCGGGGCAGTGTCAGCATCGCAACGGCCAGCATCGAATTCGCCGACGAGCTCAAGGCGCTGCTCGGGCTGTTCGGCGTGCACGGTGGGATCACGCATCGCAAGCCCAGAAGCCATGAATACAACGGCAACGTGATTCGCGACGCCGGCGGCGCCATGATCAAGATTTCCGACTCGGATTTCCTCAGGTGCGTGTCCGAATACATGGCCGACACTGGCAAGCGCGACCGCATCGAACAGCACGCGAGCCGAGCCGGCCAGTACGACCGCTATGCAATTCCCGCAGCGCTGCGTGAAGCATTGGCCGCCGAGTTTGCATCACTCAGCCACACTGAGCGCCAGACGCTGGGCTTCTACCACGGCTATCACGATAAGGAACGAATCAGCCGGGTCTGGCTCAATCGCTGGGAGGAACGCTTCCCGCATTTGAAGCCGCTGATCGACTTCGCCCGTACGCTGCGGCCGCTGGACTCGATCCAGCGCAATCTGGATATCGGCGAGACGTTCTATGACTTCACCGTCGAAGGTCATCACAACTATCTTGCCGGTGAATCTGGCCTGATGGTCATTCACAACTGCGGCATCGGCTATGAGTTCTCGACGCTCAGGCCCCGTGGCGCTTATGTTTCGGGCGCCGGTGCCTATACCTCCGGGCCGATGTCGTTCATGGACATCTACGACAAGATGTGCTTTACCGTCTCGTCGGCCGGCGGTCGTCGCGGTGCGCAGATGGCGACGTTCGACGTCGCGCATCCGGACGTGATGGACTTCATCCGCGCCAAGCGCGAAAACGGCGTGCTGCGCCAGTTCAACTGCTCGCTGCTGATCACCGACGATTTCGTGCGCGCGGTTCAGGAAGAGGCCGACTGGCCGCTGGTCTTCCCGCTGCTGGAATCCGAAGCCGGCGATGTCGACGTCAACGACCCGTCGCAGGTCGTCTGGCGCGAATGGCCGATCCAGTCCGGCTACGTCAGCAACGAAGCAGGCCTGGTGGCGTGCAAGGTCTACAAGACCGTCCCGGCCAAGCGGCTGTGGAACATGATCATGAGCTCCACCTACGACTACGCCGAACCGGGCTTCATCCTGATCGACCGGGTCAACGAGGACAACAACAACTGGTGGACCGAGACGATTCGGGCGACCAACCCATGTGGCGAACAGCCACTTCCGCCTTACGGCTCATGCTGGACCGGAAGCATGCGTCTTCCGACCAATCACGGCCTGATTCGCACGGACGATGCGTATGCGCTGATGCAAAAAGGCGAGGAACTTCTAATCGGTGTCGATGATGTATTCAGCAACAACAAGACCGATCTTCGCCCCTGCACGCTGGTGCGAAATGGGGAAAAGGAGGTATTTGCCGTAAAGTTTGCCAACGGTCAGGGGATCGAATTGACCGGCGACCACCGCGTCTACACGCCCGATGGCTGGAAAGAAGTGCAGGAGCTGCGAGTCGGCGAAGATGTTCACGTTCAGTCGCGAGAGCTGTCGGAACTTGACCTTATCCATCCCTTTGATCTGGGCGCGCTGAAATGTGTTCTTGACAATTACCGAGCAGACCAGATTGTCGTCACACGTGCGGCCCGTCGTGCATTTCTGAAACCATTACTCGATGATCTTCGGGTAAATTACGTCGAACGGGCTAAAGGGCTGTATGTTTCCAGGCATCACCCGGTTGTCAAGGAACTGGAGCGGCTCGATATCACCCAAGCTGGCGAGGAAGCGCTGCGCGGTTATTTATATGCGGCTAAAGGGATAGCGGCACGATACAAGGGACGCGCTGCTATCTATGCATCTTTGAGCAAGGCGGAAGAACTGGCGGTAGTTTGTGAGAAGCTCGGACACGATAAACCAAATGTCATTCATCACGGCTGTGAAACGTACCGCGTTGTATTGCCTGAATTCACAATTCGTCGCAACCTGAAGTCAAAAGAGCTCGATCTTACGTTCGGTGTATATGGTTGGCTGCTGTCCGATGGCTGGCTGACGGAGTCCACCGGCCTGTTGTTCAGCGATCAGGACGATCAGGCCATGGAGCTGCTTGCGCCGAGATTCGAGGCGATGACTGGAACCGATGGCCAGCTTCGCAAGACCTATAGCGGTCAGCAACGGGATGTCTATTCGCTTGCGTGCTACAGGAAAGACGCAATCAAGTCTCTCAAAAAGGCACTGAATCTTGAGGGGGGATATCTTTCTCGTGATATCAGGGTTCCTGAAGTGATCTTCCGTGCTGACCGACTCAAGCAGGCTTCATTTCTTGCGGCGGTTTTCTGCGCTGATGGCGGAATTAACTGGAATAAGCTCTGTATCCGCCTTTGTTCTGCCAGTCGGAAATGGCTGGAGGATATTCAGCTTCTATTGCTGAGCTTCGGCATTCATGGAGTAATAAATGCTCAGGTATCTAAGGGTAATGCGTTTTATACGTTGCGCCTTTCGCAATCTGATGTCTATCGCTACTATCGATTTATCGGTTTTCCGTTCTCAACGGTCAAGCAGGACAAGCTTGAGCTGTTATTGCAGGAAAAGCAACGCTGGCGGGAGTGCGACGATGCGCTGCGCGTCGAACGGGTTGAGTCAATCCGTTCCATAGGCGTCCAGCCGGTCTATGACATTGAGGAATACTCGACGCATACGCTGATTGTCAATGGCGTCGTCGTGCATAATTGCCTGCTCGGATCCGTCAACCTGACCCGCTTCGTCGACAAGCCATTTACCGAGCAGGCCACCTTCAACTGGGACGAATACCGCAAGGCGGTCAAGGTCTTCACGCGCATGCTCGACAACGTCGTCGAGATCAACGGCCTGCCGCTGGCAAAGCAGCGCCACGAGATCGAATACAAGCGCCGCCACGGCATGGGCTTTCTGGGCCTGGGCAGCACGCTGACCATGCTGCAGAAGAAGTACGGCCAACCCGATTCGCTGGAGTTCACCGAGCGCGTCAGCCGCGAGATGGCCGTGGCCGGCTGGGAAGCCGGGCTGGAACTGGCCGAGGAAAAAGGCCCGGCGCCGATCATGGTCGGCGAGTTCGAGGTCACGCCCGAGATGCTGCGCAAGCGCCCGGAAATGGTGAAGGATGGCTACAAGCCCGGCGACAAGGTGCCGGGCAGGGTGCTGCACGCGCGCTACAGCCGCTACATGCAGAAGGTCGCAGAAGTCGCGCCCGAGCTGGTCGAAAAGCTGGCCGAATCCGGCGCACGCTTCACCCACCACAGCTCGATCGCGCCCACCGGCACGATCTCGTTGTCGCTGGCCAACAACGCGTCCAACGGCATCGAGCCCAGCTTCGCGCACCACTACAACCGCAACGTCATCCGTGAGGGCAAGAAGAGCAAGGAAAAGGTCAGCGTGTACTCCTACGAGCTGCTGGCCTACAAGACGCTGGTCAACCCGAAGGCAATGCCGTTCAGTGAAGACCCGGAAGAACAGCTCCCGGACTACTTCCTGACCGCCGAGACCATCACGCCGAAGGAACACGTCGCCATCCAGGCCGCGGCCCAGAAATGGATCGACTCGTCGATCTCCAAGACCGCCAATGTCCCCACCGACTACCCGTACGAGGACTTCAAGGACATCTACCTGGATGCATGGGAAAAGGGCCTGAAAGGCTGCACCACCTTCCGCTTCAACCCCGAAGCCTTCCAGGGCGTACTGGTCACCGACAAGGACCTGGAAAACACCACCTACGTCTTCGAGCTCGAAGACGGCAGCACGGTTGAACTCAAGGGCGGGGAAGAGGTGGAGTACGACGGGGAAATCCACACGGCGGCGAATTTGTTTGATGCGTTGAAGGAAGGCTACTACGGCAAATTCTGATGCTGGCTTCGCAGGAAATCCGTATGCGGCGTTTTGGTCCGGTCGAGCATCCTCACGCACACACTTCGTGCGCTCCGGGGTCTCGACCGGCCCAAAGCCTTGCCTACGAGCGTCTGACTGTGCCCCATCGCGTAGAGAGGTTCTTCGATGTCATCCCGGACCCCGATCCGGGATCCAGGGCCTGCGATCGTCTGACTGTGCCCCAGCGCGTACAAGGATTTGTCATCCCGGACTCCGATCCGGGATCCAGGGACTTTCAGCAGTACGCCGAGCATCCTCACGCACACACTTCGTGCGCTCCGGGATCCAGGGCCTGCGAGCGTCTGACTGTGCCCCATCGTGTAGAGAGATTTTTCGTTGTCGTCCCGGACCCCGATCCGGGATCCAGGGCCTGCGATCGTCTGACTGTGCCCCATCGTGTAGAGAGATTTTTCGTTGTCGTCCCGGACCCCGATCCGGGATCCAGGGCCTTTCAGCAGAGTAGGCCGGGGCCACGCCCCCGGCATTCAAAAAACTCTCCCTCCCCCGCTTGCGGGGGAGGGCCGGGGTGGGGGCAAAAGAGAACTTCGCACCACCCATGACCTGAAACACTGAACAAACACGAGTACCAGAACCATCATTCCCAGAAAATCGACGCGCCAGGAAGCGCTCAACCCGGGGCAGGAGAACCAGAAAATGGCAGTACAGATCAACAAGAAAATCGTCGGCTACCAGGTCAAGGACAAGGCAAAAGGCCAGGTCGTGGAAGCCGGCGGCACCGCGGAGCAGGCGGCCCAGCCGGAAGCCAGGAAGAAAGACAACATCATCCGCATGCACGAAAAGCTCGAGCGGCCCGAGGGCATGGAATGCCTGGAAGGTGCCACCTACAAGATCCGTACGCCGCTGGACGACCACGCACTGTACGTCACGATCAACGACATCGTGCTCAACTACGGCACCGAGCACGAAGTGCGCCGGCCGTTCGAGATCTTCATCAACTCCAAGAACATGGACCACTTCCAGTGGATCGTCGCGCTCACCCGCGTCATGTCCGCGGTATTCCGCAAGGGCGGCGACGTCACGTTCCTGGCCGAGGAGCTGCAGGCCGTGTTCGACCCCAAGGGCGGATACTTCAAGCCCGGCGGTAAATTCGTCCCCTCCATCGTCGCCGACATCGGCGCCGTGGTCGAACACCACTTCCGACGCATCGGCCTGCTCGAGCCGGACGAGCTGTCCGAGCAGCAGCAATTGATGCTCAGGGAAAAGCGCGCCGAGTTCGAAGCGCGGGAGAACGGCGAATCTACGTCCACAGCCCAGCCGCCGGAAAAAAAAACGATGAATGAAGCCTCAGCCCAGGCCGAGGACTCGGGCTACCCGGCAGCGGCATCGCTTTGTTTCAAGTGCAACACCAAGGCGATGGTGTTGTTGGATGGGTGTCAGACGTGTTTATCATGCGGCTATTCAAAGTGCGGGTAGCGGCTTCGCCAGGACGACGCATGCGGCGTTTCGCGGCGCACCGCGCATCCTCACGCACTACATGTGCGCTCCGGGGTCGCGGTGCTAGCGAAGCCTTGCCTGCGCCGCCCTGGCTGTGCCGCTTACAACTTGCTTCGCCAGAACGACGCATCCTGCGTTTCGGCCCAGCTCGCGCATCCTCACGCACCACTTGTGCGCTCCGGGGTTGCAAGCAGGGCCAAAGCCTTGCCTACGACGCCCTGGCTGTGCAGTACACCAAGGTAGCGGCTTCGCCAGCCACTCATATGCTGCGTTTCGCTTCGGCTGCGCATCCTCACGCACAAAAGCGAGCGCTCCGGGGTCGCAGCCTGTGCGAAGCCTTGCCTATGAGCGGCTGGCTGTGCCGCTTTCGACTTGCTTCGCCAGAGCGCCGTATGCTGCGTTTCGGCCTTGCTCGCGCATCCTCACACACTATTTATGTGCGCCGGGAATGCTAAATGGAACGATGGCCCTTATCTGCGGAGCTCTGGCGGTGATGCATTATCAAGCCGTATCAGCGTGCTCGAAGTCACGGTCGACTGACATTCGGTTCCGCTTTTGCGTCTCGGCGCAGCAAAGTGTGCTTTGTGGCCTCACACACACCGTATAAATCCATCCACAGATCATCTAACCTAACCCTTTTAGGGATTTCAGGCATTAAGAGGCGGTCGTGACTAATTGTGCTGTGATAGATTGCGAGCGGACGCCGATCTTCAACGGGGAATGCGCGCTACATTGCCCTAAAGATCCCCGCATTACAGATGAGCACGATTCTAGAATCCGGGCCGAGTTTAAAGACTCGCTCGAGAGCTTCCTGCTAGAGCAAGTCTTTCTGGCAATGAGCTCGAATCGTGATTTGGCCGATATATCTCGTTATGATATTCATGCTTTTGTTCGCGATCGGTCGGGAACGAATGCAGAGCGAATACGCCAAGGCCTCTCGGACATTACTTTGAATGTCAAGGGTATTATCTTCCCAGATTTTAGAGACGAGCCACCATGTGAATGGACGAATCTGTTTGCAAACGTCCAAGAAAAGATAATCTTTTCGGATTGTGAGTTTTGGTCGCGCAGCTTCTTCACCACGGGCCAGATTCTTTTCCAAGGTTGCCGGTTCAAAGTTCCCTACCGAGTCATCCCGCAGAAAGTTATTCCTACAGAGACAAATGCCCTATTTATCTCATGTAAATTTGACGAAGAGGTTTATGCTTTATCTGAACCTGGCACATTATCCTCAATAGAACAAGTGCTTTTTTCCGGCTGCGATCTCACCTCGAGTTTGCGCTTAGAGCGTAAGGTTGTATCCAAGCCCGTTGTTCAGGACATACCCGGGAATCCAACTAAAATTCGGCAGGTCGAAATATCAGAGTGCACTTTCAAGGCCAATTTAAGCTTTGCGAGTAGCACATTCGAAGGCATTTCAATTTCCCGATGTAAGTTTGAGGGTGCATTATTGATGAAGCGAAGCAAAAGCTCGACGGTGAAGATAGAATTCACGGAGGTTGAGGGCAGCCTGGACTTTTTTCAGAGCATCTTCGGTAAATTTCGGGTTTTTAAGGCGACGTTTCATTCCGTTGCTGAATTCGAGGGATGCACACTGGGTTCACCAGGGTCCCCTAGGACGGTATTTCGGTACGCAACATTCTTGGGGCTTTGTAACTGTCGAGATGCGCAATTTAAATCCGGATTAAGCGTTGCGTCTTCAACCTTTGTGGAGCCACCAACGTTTCTGGGGGCGACTCTTAGCTACGAGGAGACGGATCGAGAAACGTATAGATTAATCAAGCATTCCTTTGATCGAGTAGCGAATTTTACCGAAGGGAACAAGTTCTTCTCTCTGGAAATGAAAAAGTTGCTAGATGAAACCGATAGAAAGAGCAGTTTTCAAAAGTGGCTTGTTCTTAAAGCCAATCAACTGGTATCGGATTTCGGTCAAAGTATCCTGAGACCGTCCATATGGATAGTAGCCTTGGGCTTTTTCTATCTCTTGGTTAGGATCGGCTATGAGAAGAATGTTGTGTATGATATGTTTCCATGGTCGAGTCCATATTTCTTACATTTATCGAATGTACTAAATGCTTTTGCTAATGCGATCCTACCATTTAGTCGATTTCTCGATGAAGGAACAGAGTTTATTGGGCTGCTGATTTATTGTTTGTTGGCAGCGTGTATTTGGCAACTCATTGTGGCTATAAAGCGCTTAACTCGTCGATGAAATGACGTGGGCATATTTGGAAAAAGGAACAACGTGGACATATATGGACGCCTCCCGCCAGTCAAGGGGCACAGGGTCACCCATTAGCCCAGCCGTGTCAATAGGCCATACGAGCTCCAGTCACCCATCGAGATCAAGGCCGGATCGGTTGTGTGTGGCGACAATCAGGATGAGAGCAACGCGGCCATCATGATGACGATGGTTCGATTCAGGAGTCAGGGTCGGGAAGCAGCCGAAGCGCGGAAACATGCGTGGGTTTGAAAGCGCTGAAATGACGATGGTCCAGACTCGCTACTTTGGATTCTCCGAGGCGCTCGATGACGGCGAGAACCGCTGCGTCGACAAATCCGACGTCATTGTCGGCATAGCGATCGCAGATTTGCCGGACTCGGTCGTAGTCCGCAGCAACAAGGTTTTCCACCCGATATGCGCCAACAGCGATATCGTCGAGCAGGGCGACGAGCACGCCCGCGTGTAAGCGCGTATGAATCCAGTAGTCAACCTCGACCAGCACCGGCGAAGGAATCACCAAAGCTTCGGTTGCGTTTTCGATCAGCTCACGGCACGCGTCGTGATCGGCATCATTGCGGTCCAGGGATGCATACAGCGGCCCGGTATCAAGAATCAACGCCACGAACGCGGCTCCGGACGTTCTTCGGCCGTCCGCCTGGCCGTATCCCGATGGCCGGAGGCGCCTATTCCAAGGCTTCGAGGGCGCGGGTGACGTTTGGCTACCGTCTCTTCCAATGATTCCCGGACAAGGGCCGCTATGGAAGTGCCGTCTTCTGCCGCGATCAGGCGGAGTCGATCAAGCAGTTCTTCGGGCATTGAGAGAGTGGTGCGTATCATAGCATCATGATAGCAGTAGTGATAGCAGATATCAACCCCATCGCACCGGCGAAACGTGACTACTTGGCACGCGGAGGGGATACGCAGAGGCCATATAGGATCTGGTCGGGGCAGGTGGACGCGGTCAGCCCGGTACCGGCAGTTCGTCCATATGGATTCCGTTCAGAATCTGTGGCTGAGGTGCATGAACAGCGTGAGCGCCCCCGTCGACCTTATTTCGGATTTCCCGAATATACGTGCTACTCTGGAGCCCACTTGCACCCCACCGCTTAGTGGGGACAATCCTGGCAATCGGCACAACCTACCGGCAGTCTTTGATTTACTCCCTCTGAGCCCGCTGTTTCGCTCAAGGAGTCATGATGTTTACACCTTATTCCGGGCCGTCCCGGGCACGCCTGTATCCTCCTCACGGGCCGCCGCGTGCGGCAGTCGCTTTCTCGGCCCCGGTTTCTGTATTGCCTGCGGGTTTGCCCGCCGCGAAGCTTGTCGCGGTCCAGACGAAGCTGAAGCCGGCAAACCTCGAAGCCGTGGAGCCGGAAGCGGTATCTGAATCGACCGCCACTGCCATCGTCTACTGCGAGGGCCAGTTCGGCGCCATCGACGGCAAGACCGCGAATGGGCTGGTTCGGCATTCCGAGAAGTATCGGATTCTTTCGGTCATCGACAGCGGCCAGGCCGGGTCCGATACCGGCGCGCTGCTTGACGGTTTGGCCAACGGCATTCCCGTGTGCCGCGATCTGGATGCGTCGCTGGCGCAGGCGGGATGCGTGCCGGACTACCTCATCTACGGGATGGCGCCGGCCAGCGGCATGCTGTCGTTGACCGAACGCGGGCTGCTGCTCGAGGCCATGGGGCTCGGGATGAACATCGTCAACGGGCTCCACGAGTTTCTCAACGACGATCCGGCCTTCAAGGCTGCCAGTATTGTCAACAACGTGAGCATCACCGACGTCCGAAGGCCGCGCGCGAAGAGCGAACTGCGCTTGTTCAGCGGGCGGATTCACGAGGTCGACTGCCCGCGGATCGCAGTACTCGGTACCGATTGCGCCATCGGCAAGCGCACGACTGCCACGGTGCTTGCGCGTGCGCTCAACGAGGCGGGGCTGAAAACGGTTCTGGTCGGCACCGGCCAGACCGGCCTGATCCAGGGCGCGCGTTACGGCCTGGCCATGGATGCGGTCCCCTCGCAGTTCTGTGCCGGCGAACTCGAGGCCACGATCGTCGAGGCCTATGAGGCCGAGCAGCCCGACGTGATCATCATCGAAGGGCAGGGCGCGCTAAGTCATCCGGCGTTTTCCACAACCTCGTTCATTCTGCGCGGCAGTTGCCCGGATGCGGTGTTGCTGCAGCATGCCCCGGGTCGCCGGATGCGCTGCGACTTCGATCGGATGCCGATGCCGTCCCCTGAAAGCGAGATCCACCTACTGCAGACCTTTTCCGATACCCGGGTCATCGGGTTGACGATTAACCACGAAAACATGACCGAAGCCGAAGTCGACACGGCCATCGCGACCTGTGAGCGCGACCTCGGCATTCCCGCGACCGATGCCCTGACCCGATCGCCACAGCGCCTTGTGGACATGGTGTTATCGGCGTTCCCTGCTCTCGAGGAAAAGCTCGTCGCAGTCAGCGCGTGAGCGCGCCGCGGCTGGAGATCGATCCTGGCAAGATCGAGCATAACGCGCGCGTTCTGGTGGAAAGACTGGCCGGGCACGGGATTTCGGTCACCGGCGTGACCAAGGCCGGACTGGGATCGGCCGACATCGCCAATGCGCTGTTGCGCGGGGGCGCATGCGGGCTGGGCGATTCGCGCGTTGCGAACATCGAGAGCATGCGCGGCGCGGGCGTCATTGCTCCGATGACGTTGATTCGCTCTCCGATGCTCAGCGAAGTCGACCGGACCGTGCGCGCAGCCGACACGAGCTTCAATACCGAGCTTGTGGTCGTCACCGCGCTGTCTGCCGCGGCCGGGCGGGCAGGACGATTGCATGAAGTGGTGCTGATGGTCGAACTCGGAGACCTTCGCGAGGGCATCATGCCGCATGATCTGGAGGATATGGCGCGTGCAGTGCTGCGCTTGCCCGGCATCGCGCTTGCCGGTATCGGCGCCAACCTGGCCTGTCACGGCGGCGTCGCGCCCGATGCGAGCAACATGGCCGAACTGTCAACGCTTGCCGATTCGGTGGAGCGCGCGCTGGGCATCCATCTTGCGCTGGTTTCTGGCGGCAATTCGGCGAACCTGGACTGGGCATCGAGCGGCACGGATACCGGGCGGATCAACGATCTGCGCCTGGGCGAAGCCATTCTGCTCGGCTGCGAGCCGCTGTACCGCAAGGCGATCCGGGGCCTGCATCAGGATGCGATTACGCTGGTCGCGGAGGTCATCGAATCGAAGGTTAAGCCGGCGCGCCCCTGGGGCACGATGGCGCAGACGGCGTTCGGGCCGGCTCCGGCCGTGACGCAATCGGGCGATATCTCGCGCGCCATTCTTGCCGTCGGCCATCAGGATGTCGATCCAGCGGGACTACAGGCGCCTGACGGCATCGCGATACTAGGCGCAAGCGGTGACCACCTCATCGTTCATTCGGCCGATGCGCCGCCGGCGGTCGGCGATGAGCTGCGGTTCGGGCTGAACTACAGCGCGCTGGTGCGCGCCATGACATCACCGTTCGTGCGCAAGGTGCATTCCGATCATGGCTAAGGCCGCCTTATTCACCACCCTTCCTTCTGCGGTGCCGCCAGACCCGCGTCTGCGGCGTTTCGCTCGGTCGCGCATCCTCAACCGACCGACCCCTGTTGACTCGGCGAAACCTATGGCCTATGCTATGGCCTATGCCAAGGCAGGAGGGTACGCGAATGACCACATCGGAACGGCATGTACGCCTGTTTCGGAACGGGCGAAACCAGGCGCTGCGCATCCCCCGCGAGTTCGAGTTCGAGGGTGAGGAGGCGATCATTCACAGGGAGGGCGACCGCCTGATCGTCGAACCGGTCCGCAAGGGCCGGTTGCTGGCCTTGCTTGCCGGGATGGAGCCGCTGGATGAGTCGTTCCCCGACGTGGATGAGGATCTGCCCCCGCCGGATGACGTGACGCTGTGATCGGGCGGCTGGCGTATCTGCTGGATACAAACATCCTCTCCGATCTGGTCCGCAATCCGCAGGGTGCGGTGGCAGACCGGATTGCAGCGGTCGGCGAAGACCGAATTTGCACCAGTGTCGTGGTTGCTGCGGAACTCCGCTATGGTGCCGCGAAATCGGGGTCCAATAAACTTTACGAGCGAGTTGATGTCCTTCTTTCCGCGATTGAAGTGCTGCCTCTGGAACTGCCTGCCGACCGCCAGTACGCGGAGCTGCGCCATCACCTGACGCGCCAGGGCACGCCCATCGGGCCCAACGACCTGCTGATTGCCGCCCATGCGCTCGCCGCCGGATTGACGGTGGTCACCGCCAACGTCGGAGAGTTTTCCCGAGTACCCGCGCTTGCCGTGGAGAATTGGCTGGGCTGAGGCTGCACTGTGCTTTTCGGGATGTCCGTTTTCTTTGTTGGACGACGATGGGTTGTCTTCGGGTGGGCCGCTGCTTCTAGCACAGCGAGCGTTTGATGTCCTTCAGCAGGAGCACCAGGTGCAGATCGTCGGTGGGGCATTGCTCGAATTCCGGGATCAGGTAGCGATAGAAGTTTCGGGCCTGTTTGGATTCGGCGTGTACGAGCAGGCCTCGGCAGCCGATTTCATCACTGATCGCGGCAACCCGCCGGAGGACGTCCTGAAGCAATCCGGCGCCGAGCCCCTGGCCTGCATGCCGCTGGTCGACGCCCAGGCGGGCAAGCAGTGCGACCGGTTGCGGATAGCGGCCGGCGCCCTTGAGCAATCGAGGTGGTGCATCCATGGCTTCGATCTGTGCCATTGTCCATGCGTAGTACGCAACAACGGCGTGGGTGTTGCGCGGGGTGACGACCAGAACTTTTGTAGTACCGGATGCCGTGGATTGTCGCGCATGTCGGCGCAGCCATTCGGTCTGCTCGATCGAGGCACAGCTAAAACCGTCGAGTTCGTGACTCGGCTGAAGGAGTTCCGGTGCCCGGTATTTCACTCGCCGAACGGCGTTGGGCGCTCCATCAACCGGCGAACGCCGGGAAGATCCCTCGCCGGCCGTGCATTGATTTCCTCCCACGCGGCGAGTGCATCGGCGGATAGCCGGAACCGCGTGCGGTCGGCAAGCACCCGCTGTGCCGCGGCGACCAGGCTGGTTTCGGCGAATTCAGTGAGATTGCCCCCGGATTCGGCCACGGCGCGATCGATCAGCTCACGAACGGCCGATGTGGTCCGAAATTCGATTCGATCCTCGCGGATTCGGGCTGTCATTTGCGCTATATGAGTCGAGAACTGTCCGGCCAGTGTACGGCCAGAAATCGGCGAATGTCAAGCCCCAGCCCGGAATCGACTGGGGGCGGTGGACGAATCGGATGCAGGTTGAGCGTAGGTTGAGCGTGGATACCCACCTTGTGAAACTGTGAAATCATGGGGTCGCCTTTTGCTGCGGGAGTCGTCGTGAAATTGAAGGTTTTGTGGTGGGAGCCGAAAGTTGCGCTGACCCTTGTGGCGATGGCTTTGAACACGACGCTCGCTACCGACATCGACGCCGTGATCGACCGCGCCTTGCGTGAGCAATCGATCCCGGGCGTCAGTGCGGTCGTGGTTCGCGATGCTCAGGTGATCTACTCCGGCGGTCGCGGCGTTGCCGATATTGCATCCGGGCGGGCGATGGATGATACGACGGTCATGTACGTCGGTTCGTTGAGCAAGGTTTTGACCGCGGTGCTTGCGTTGAGGCAGGTCGAGAGCGGGGCGTTGGCGATGAGCGATGCGCTGGACCGGCAGCCGGCGATCACGATGTTGCACCTGCTCACCCATCAGTCCGGGTTGCCCGGAGCAGGCGGGTTCGGCTATTGGTTCAGCGGTGAATTTCCGGATGCGCCGATGCTCACGGCCTGGATTGATCGCGCATCGCTGGAATTCGAGCCCGGCAGTCGCATCCGTTATTCGAATGTCGGCTATGCGGCGCTCGGCGGTTTCCTCGCCGGGCGTGCCGGAGAGGATTTCGATTCGTTGTTGCACACGCAAGTATTGAAGCCGCTGGGAATGAACGATTCCGGCGCCCGGGGTCCCGCGCCCGGAGTGGCAACCGCGTATTCGCCGCCGGGGCGGCTGATTCCGAATTCGGAAAGACCATTTGCCGGGGTCGGAGAAGGCATAGCCGGGCGCCATGTCCGCATGTATCACGACGCCGGCGCGATGAGCCCGGCCTTCGGCGCGTACTCGACCGCCCGCGACATGGGGCGCCTGCTCCTGTTCCTGCTCGGCCACGGCGGCGAGGACGTCCTTTCCGCAGAAATGCGCAGCCGGATCTACGAACCGGTCGCTTCCAACCGGGGTCTGGGCCTGCGCGTGGCGTCGATCGACGGCACGCGCGTCGCCCGCCACGGCGGCTGGTTTGCCGCGTATCGATCGCACCTGCTGCTGGACCCGGCGCACGGGATCGGAATCGTCGTATTGGCCAACAGCGACAGTGCGTCGCCGGATGCCATCGCAGCGCAGCTGTATCGGGAAACAGCGCGGGCAGCGCCGATGTGAAAGGACACCGGTGTTTTTGTGAACCGGATATGCGGTAGGCTTTGATTTTCAATCAAGGGTGCCCGGACAATGCGCAACAAGTCCTTTTTCATCCCGTTCGTGCTTGTTCTGGTCGGTTGTGGCGAAGTCGAGCAGCAGGTTGACATTTCCGCCCGGCAGTCGGAAACCCCGGCCCGGATCGATTTCTGGAACGGGAATCGCTCGGCGGCGCGCCAGGTCTATGAGCGCGAGGTGCTCGAAGCGGTGCTCGCGGCGACCGAGGACGAGATGGGGCCGTGGGAAATCGTGGAGTCCCTGGATGAGTATCCGGGGGACGAGGAGTCCCGGGTCTTTTCCGGGAAGGGGCACGACCTGTTCGTGACCATTGCCGGCAATCAGAAGTTCGGGGAAGGGGACATGATCGACATCCCTCATCCGCTGACCCGGAATCTGCTCGGCTACCGGATCCCCATCATTCGGGAGCAGGACGCGGACGTTTTTGCGGCGATCGAAACCGAGGAGGATCTGCAGGCGCTTCGCCACGGCATCCCGGAGACCTGGAGCGACGCAGTGGTCTTTCGGCACAACGGCTACGAGGTGGTCGAGGAGGGCAGTTTCGACGATATCTTCGAGCGGTTGGAAAACGGCCTTTTCGATTACAGCGCGTATGGCGCCAATGAAGTGCTGGGGGTGTTCGACAACCGGGCTTCGAAGCAGCCAGGGCTGGCAATCGACGATCATCTGCTGTTGTTCTATCCGTTTCCGCTGGTCTTCTACGTCAACCCCGATCTGCCGGAACTTGCCGGACGGATCGAAACCGGCATGCTTGAAATCATCGCATCCGGCAAGCTGGACGAGATCTTCAACCGCCACTACGGCGATATCGTCGAGCGCCTGGGTCTGGAACAACGAACTCTGTACATCCTGGAAAATCCGCTCATCCCCGAGATGTTCTCGGGGTTGAAGCCGGATCTGGCGGGCATGTAGCAGCACCTGCAACCGGTTGCCGAGGACAGGGTTATTCAGTGGTTTCGCGGGTTCTCTCGAGCCCCGGGTCGGCAAGGGCGGATGTGCCGCCGCTGCGGGACGTTATCCCACAATCTCTCACCCGGCGCGGATCAGTTCGAACCAGCGGTCGATCAGACGCGTGCCCTGCTCGGCGATGGAAAAGGCGTCGGGGTCCAGGTGCCAGGTATGGACCAGACCACGCAGGGTGACCAGCAGCAGCCAGTTGGCGGTGTCGGCGTCCAGCCCGGTGCGGAGTTCGCCGGCGCGCTCGGCGGCCTGGAACCGCAAGAGCATGGCCTCGGCGGCTTCCTGACCCAGTTCCCGCAGCATGGCGGCCGGGTCTATGTCGGCGAATAGCTCGCAGCGGTGGATCAGGATGGCGTGGATGCGCCGGTAGCGGGGGCGCTCCAGGCGCTGGATGGCGAGGATGCAGACCTGGCGGATTTCCTCCAGAGGGCTCGGGATGCGCCGCGCCTCGGGGATCTCCCGGGCCAGCTCCTCGAAGGGCATGTGCACCCGGCTGATCAGGCCGTGCAGCAGGTCGGCCTTGTTTTCGAAGTGCCAGTAGACCGCACCCCGGCTCAGCCCTGCTCGCTCGGCGATTTCCTGCAGGCTGGCCCGGGCCACGCCCTTTTCGAAGAATACCGCCTCGGCGGCGTCGAGCAGCGCCTCGTGGGTGGCTTCGGCCTCGGCGCGGGTGCGGCGGGCCACGTTCAGTCCGCCTCGGTCCGGCGCCCGGCCCACCAGCTCGAGTAGTCCTCGAGGAGCTTGTAGGCCAGCGGCACGAACAAAAGTGCCAGCGTGCTTGCGAAGATCATGCCGCCGACCACCACGGTGCCGATTTCCTGGCGGCTGGCGGCGCCTGCGCCGGAGGCAAACACCAGCGGCAGGGTGCCGATGATGAAGGTCAGGGCAGTCATGATCACCGCACGGAAGCGCTGGCGGGCTGCCGTGACGGCAGACTCGGCCGATGACATCCCCTCGCGGCGGTTCTGGGCGGCGAACTCGACGATCAGGATGGCGTTCTTGGCCGCCAGCCCGATCAGCACCAGCAGCCCGACCTGGAAGTAAACATCGTTGGGAAAGCCGCGCAACTGCGAAGCCAGGGCCGCGCCCAGGGCACCAAAGGGAACCGCCACGGCCACCGCAATCGGCAGGGTGAGGCGCTCGTACTGGGCGGCCAGGATCAGAAACACCATCACCAGCCCCAGCACGAAGGCCAGCATCCCGGCGCCGGCGGCCTCCTCGAGCTGGAACGCCTCGCCGATCCAGCCCAGGCGGGTGTCCCGGTCATCCAGCATCTCTGCTGCCACTTCCTCGAGAGCCTGCTTGGCCTGCCCTGTGGTAAAGCCGGGGGCGGCGTCGGCCATGATCTTGGCCGCGAGATTGACGTTGAAGCGGTCGATCACGTCCGCGCCGGTGACACTATCCAGCCTGACCAGGGAGCTCAGTGGCAGAAGCTCTCCGTTGCGGGCGCGAACGAACACCTTGTTGAGGTCGTCGGGCTGGCTGCGGAATTCGCCCTCGGACTGGAGGTTGACCTGCCAGTTGCGCCCGAGGTAGCTGAAGTCGTTGACGTACAGCGCGCCGAAGGTGGACTGCATGGTGTCGAAGACCTCGTTGATCGGAACCCCGGCGGCCAGGGCCTTCTCGCGGTCGACCTCAGCCCGGAAGCGCGGGACCAGGGTGTTCAGGGTGACCCGGGCGTTGGCAAGCTCGGGGCGCTGGTTGGCGGCCGCGGCCAGACGCTGGCCGATGGCTTCGATCTCGCGCGGGTCCGGGTCGCCGCGCATTTCCAGGTAGCCCTCGACCCCGCCGGTCAGGGACAGGCCCATGATGGGCGGCGGCAGAAAGGCCATCACGAATCCGTCGGGCATGCCCATCCCCAGGCCCATCACCCGCTCGGCCACGGCCTGGGCGTGCTGTTCCGGGCGGGTGCGCTCGCCCCAGTCGGCCAGATTGGCGAAGCCGACCCCCGAGTTGGTGCGCAGAGTCTGGGCGATGATGTCGAAGCCGGCGAAGATGGTCAAGTCGTCGATCTCGTCCATCTCCAGAACCGCGGCGGAGAGCTCGTCGCGGAACGCGACGGTGCGCGGCAGCGCGGCGGCCGGGGGCAGGGAGTAGGCGACCAGGGCCACGCCCTGGTCTTCCTGGGGCACCAGCCCCGGGGGCATGCGGTTCATTCCCAAAGCGGTCAGGGCCACGACCAGGGCGAACAGGCCCAGGCCGATCAACGGCCGGCGGATCAGCACCTCGACCGCGGCCACGAAGCCCCGCGTAAGGCGCTCGAAGCCCGCGTTGAACCACTCGAAGGGCTTGAGGACGTGCTTTTTCTGGGTGTCGAGCAGAAGCGCGCACATCGCCGGCGTCAGGGTCAGGGCGACCACTCCGGAGACCACCACCGAGACCGCGATGGTGACCGCGAACTGCCGGTAGAGCACGCCGGTCATGCCGCCGAGGAAAGCCACCGGCGCGAATACCGCCACCAGGACCAGGGTGGAGGAGATCACCGCACCGGCCACTTGGCTCATGGTGCGCACGGCGGCCTCGCGGGCCTTGAGTTTCTGCTCGCGCATCAGCCGCTCGACGTTCTCCATCACGATGATGGCGTTGTCGACCACGATGCCGATCGACAGCACCAGACCGAACAGGGTCAGGAGGTTGATCGAGAAACCCAGCGCCAGCATTCCGGCAAAGGTGCCGACCAGCGAGACCGGGATCGCCGCCACCGGGATCAGGGTGGCTCGCAGGTGCTGCAGGAACGCGAAGGTCACCACCACCACCAGGGCCGTGGCCACCAGCAGGGTGATCAGGACCTCGCGGATCGAAATGTCGATGAATTCGGTGGTGTTGAAGGGAATTGCGTAGGCGACGTCGTCCGGGAAGCGCCCGGAAAGTTCGTCCAGCGCCGCGCGCACCCGTTCGGCGGTGTCCAGGGCGTTGGCGCCGGGCTGCAGGAAGATCCCGATGGGCACGGTCGGCTGGCCGTTGTAGGTGGCGCCGAAGTCGTAGCTCTGGGAGCCCAGCTCGGCGCGGGCCAGGTGGCCGAGCCGGAGCATGCTGCCCTCGGCGTCGGCGCGCAGGATGATGTCCTCGAACTCCTCGGTCGCGGAGAGCTGGCCGCGGGTGGCGACGGTGCGGGTAAAGTCCTGGCCGGGCGGGGCGGGCTCGGCGCCGATCCGGCCGGCGGCCGGCTGGATGTTCTGGTCGCGGATGGCTTCGGCAACGTCCAGCGGTCCCAGATCGTACTGGGCGAGCGCGTCGGGCTTGAGCCAGATGCGCATGGAGTAGTCGTCTGCGCCGAACAGGGAAGCATCGCCCACCCCGGGAATCCGGACCAGCTCGTCGAGCACCTCGAGCAGCGCGTAGTTGCTCATGAACAGCGGATCCCGGCTGCCGCCTGGAGAATACAGCACCGGCACCATGAGGATGTTGGTCGACTGGGACTCGACGCGCACCCCGAGCTCGCGCACCAGCTGGGGCAGCCGGGGCAGGGCGGCCTGGACCCGGTTGTTGACGTCGATGGTGGCCTGGTCCGGATCGGTCCCGGTGGCGAACGAGACCGTCAGCCTGAGGAGACCGGCGTCGGTGGAGGTCGACTCCATGTAGAGCATGTTGTTGACGCCGTTGATCTCCTGTTCCAGGCGCGCGGCCACCGCCTCGGCCACCACCTCGGAGCTGGCGCCCGGGTAGGTGGCCTGGACCAGCACTTCCGGCGGGACCACGTCGGGGTAGAGCTCCACCGGGAGCACGCGCAGGGCGGCGGCGCCGGCGAGCACGATGACGATCGAGATCACCGATGCGAAGATCGGCCGGTCTATGAAAAAGCGTAGCATCATTCTTCTCCCGCCCCTGGCTGGGCGGGCGAGTCGGCGTCAGGACGCACCGCCATGCCGTCTTCCAGGTTGACCAGGCCGCGGACGATGACCCGCTCGCCGGCCTCAATGCCCGATTGCACTACCTGGCCTTCGGGGATCTGCGGTCCCAGCGTCACCCGCCGGGCCCGGGCGGTGTCCTGCTCGTCGACCACGAAGACCCGCGGACCTTCCCGGTCCTCGCCGATCGCCGACGGCGGCAGCACGAACACCTCCTCGAGGGTCTCGAGCACCAGGCCGACCCGGACAAACTCGCCGGGGATGATCTGGCTGTCGGGGTTGGGGAACACCGCGCGGGCCGAGACGCTGCCGGTGGCCGGGTCAATGCTGGCGTCGGTGAAATTCACCACTCCTTCGAGGGGGTAAGTCTCGTCGTTGGGCAGGATCAAGGTGGCTGGGCGCCGGTGCTCGTCGCCGCTGCCGGCCATGGCACGGCGGGCGATCCGGTGCACCCGTGCGTCGCGTTCGGGCACGGCGAAGCGCACGTGGATCGGGTCGGTCTGGGTGATGGTGGTCAGAAGCGTGCCGCGCTCGACCAGGTTGCCCTCCGACAGGGTCTCCAGGCTGGTGACCCCTGCCACCGGCGCGGCGACCTCGGTCCAGGACAGGTTGAGCCGGGCAGAAGCAACTGCGGCGCTGGCCTGGGCCAGACCGGCCTCGGCGAGGTCCAGGGCCGCCTTTGCGTTGTCGCGCTCGGCGGTGCTGATCACGTTTTGCTCGTGCAGCCGGGAAATCCGCTGCCAGTCCAGCCGTGCCTGGGTGAGCCGGGCCTCGGCGTCGGCCTGCTGGGCCCGGGCTTGGTCCAGGGCGATCTCGAAGGGCCGTGGGTCGATCCTGAACAGCGGCGCGTCGCCTTCGACAATCTGGCCTTCGATATATAACCGTTCCTCGAGGATGCCCTCGACGCGAGCGCGGACCTGGACCTCCCGCGCGCCCCGGGTGCGGCCGGCGTAGGTCTCCCGGACGGTGACCGTGGCCGGCTCGAATCGTTCGGTGATCACCGGGGGCGCCGGCATCTGCCGGTCGCCTTCATCCTCTGCGCAGGCGGCCAGCAGCAAGACCGCGGTGGCGAGGACCGAGATACGCCGAGCCAGCGCAGGGCTGGTTACGTGAATGAACATGTTCGCTGTTCTCCGCTTGAAGTGGACCGCCGGATCTTGCGCGGCGACGTGATCGCTTAGTATACATACATGAATGTATGTGTGTGGCGGAGTCGAATGGATTTCATCCCGGCCGACTCGCTTCAGCCCGGCTTTCCGTCCACAGGCCCGGCAAATCCTTTCTGGCCGGGGCCTTGAAAGCTCAGGTCCGGATCGATCCGGTCGTTGTCCAGCTCGATGTCGATACGACGGTAGCCCAGCATCAATGAAGTACGGGCGGAGAAGGTGTAACCTGGTGCGGGCATGATATCGAGGCTCAGTTGTTATCGGCCCGGGTGGTCTGGTCCTTGACCATCCTGCCATCCTTCATGATCGCCACGAAGTTTCGTGCCGGGTCGCCGATCAGGCTCAGGTCTTCGATGGGATTTCCTCGGACCAGCAGCAGGTCGGCCAATGCGCCTTCCGCGATCACGCCCAGCGGCCCCGGGTAGGGGCTGCGCAGGCCGGAAAGCGCCAGCAGTTGCGCGTTGTCGTGCGTGACCAGCTTGAGGATTTCGGCCGGGCTGAACCACTCCTGCAGCAGCAGGATGTCCTGGTTCTGCTCGCCGTAGCAGGGTCATTCAGTGGTTTCGCGGGTTTCCTTGAGCCCCGGATCGGCAACCAGTCGATCTCGACCGGCCTCTTTGGCTCGATACAGCAATTCGTCGGCGCGGCCAAACGCGTCGGCCGGTGTATCGTCGTCGGTGATCCGGGTCAGACCGAGACTGAGCGATATCTGCGGCGTGCCGGAGTCGGCCCGATTCTCTTGGAGCCGGGCTTGCAGCCGTTCGATAGCTTCGAGTACTACAGAATCCGAATCGGCCTCGGTCAGGACGCCGACTTCTTCGCCACCGAGTCGCCCGATCAGTGCGTCGCTGTCGAAGGCCTCCCTGAAGCTGGCGGCCAGTTCGCGCAGCACGCGATCACCGGCCTGGTGGCCATGCGTGTCATTGACGGTCTTGAAGTGGTCGATATCGGCCAGCAGCAGAAATTGCTGCCTGTCGTTCTGGCGAGCTTCGGCCATGCGTGTTTCAGCGTCCTTGAAGAACCAGCTATGGTTCGCCAGTCCGGTCAGACCGTCGTGGCGTGACAGGAGCTCGAAATGCCGCCGCGCCCGCCAGGAACGTTGCAGGCCGATCGCCAGCAGCACGACCAGAAGAGCGGCCAGCACCAGCACCATGTTGCGCAGGCGCTGTTGCTGCTGCGTGGCATGGGAAGCGATTTCCGCTGTGAGTGTGCGTTCCTGCAGAAGCTGAATTTGCTGCTCCTTGAGCCGGGTATCGAACTGAACCTCTAGATAGGCCAGGCGGATCTGTCGCTCGAGGCCGAGAAAACGCTCGCGCGCCTCAAGCTGTCCTCTGAGATGGGTGACTGCGTTTGTCGGCTCGCCCCGGTGCAGCGCAATTCGTGCCCGCAGCGCCTCCAGTCGGGCCAACTGGTCCCAGGATTGATGCTCGCGCATGAACGACTCCAGCTCTGCGAACCGGGCAGGCCACGGCGCTGCCGCGACGGCATCAGGGTCGAGGTCGAACAGGGATTCGGCGTGGACCAGTCGCGCCTCGTGTTCACCGAGCGGGAATATCCCGTCATCCAGCGCCTCGATCGCCTGCGTGGCCAGATCAAATGCCTCCTGCGTTCGGCCGTCGCCGCGCAGCAGGTCGGCCAATCCATGCTGCAGGACGCCGACGAACAGTTGATTGCCGATCCTGGCACATTGCTCGATGCCGAGCCGGTAAGCCTGCTCGGCATCTTGCTTTCGCCCGGCCCACTTCAACACCGGTGCGACGCGCTGGCGCGAGATGCATTCGGCACGCAAGTCGCCGTCGGCCCGGGCCAGCGCGATCGCACGCTCTCCCTGTTGAAGCGCGCGATCGGTTTCGCCGACCCGGCCGAACATGTAGGCGGCCATGTTGAGAATCGGGATGCGATGCTCGTTGTCAATCGCATCGGAATCGACGGCAAGCGCGCGATCCAGCGCATCGAAGCCACGTTCGTAGTCACGCAGCAACACCGACGCGTGCGCGATTGAATGCAGCGCCTGGCTGCGCTGGTCATCCGGCAGCGGCGAGTGCAGCAGCTCTTCCATGCGCGCGATGGCCGCCGCGCTGTCCCCGGCCAGCGTCTCATGGCGGGCGCGCAGCAGGTGGAATTCGGCGTATTCGCCTATCCGGTCGGGCGAGATCAGCGGCTCGATCCGGTCCA
>SR_TP_S13solDRAFT_1000240_pt1 | contig 25539 bp, 16 predicted proteins | sample SodReaTP_S13sol_FD_11159 | JGI IMG/M metagenome (IMG submission 11159)
CAGCCCATGCTGTCGCGCACCCATGGCCAGCCCGCCTCTCCGACCACGCTCGGCAAGGAGATGGCCAATGTGGCCCATCGCCTGAAGCGTCAGCGGGACCAGGTGGCCGGCGTGGCCCTGCTGGGCAAGATCAACGGCGCCGTGGGCAACTACAACGCCCACCTGTCCGCCTATCCCGACGTGGACTGGCCCGCCTTCGCCGAGGCCTTCGTCACCGGTCTGGGGCTTGAATGGAATCCCTACACCATCCAGATCGAGCCCCACGACTACATGGCCGAACTGTTCCACGGCGTGTCGCGCTTCAACACCATCCTGATCGATTTCTGCCGGGACGTCTGGGGCTACATCTCGCTCGGTTACTTCAAGCAGAAGGTGGTGGCCGGCGAGGTGGGTTCCTCCACCATGCCCCACAAGGTCAACCCCATCGACTTCGAGAACGCCGAGGGCAACCTGGGACTGGCCAACGCCGTGTTCGAGCACCTGGCCGGCAAGCTGCCCATCTCCCGCTGGCAGCGGGACCTCACCGACTCCACCGTGCTGCGCAACATCGGCATGGGCTTCGCCTGGTCCAGCATCGCCTACCAGGCGGCGCTCAAGGGCATCGGCAAGCTGGAGGTGAACGCCGCTGCACTGAACGCCGATCTCGACGCCAACTGGGAGGTGCTCGCCGAGCCCATCCAGACCGTGATGCGCCGCTACGGCATCGAAAAGCCCTACGAAAAGCTCAAGGAACTGACCCGCGGCCAGCGGGTGGACGCCGCCGCCCTGCGCGCGTTCGTGGACGGTCTCGACATCCCCGAGGCCGAGAAGGCCCGCCTGCGCGAACTCACCCCGGCCACCTACATCGGCAACGCCGCCGAGCAGGCGCGTGGTATCTGATCGTGATCGCTGTTCATCGCAAAGAGCGCAAAGACGCAGAGAACGCAAAGAAATCTTAGAACTTTATTTCAAGAAACCTTTGCGCCCTCTGCGACTTTGCGCTCTTTGCGTTGACTACATAGCCACCAATCCACCACCTCGTTCACGTACATGGCCATGAACCCCGACGAACCGCTGACGCTGCTGGGGGGGCTCACCGCCCGGGCGTTTCTGCGCGACTACTGGCAGCAGAAACCGCTGCTGGTGCGTCAGGCGATCCCCGGGTTCGAGTCGCCCCTCTCACCCAAGGAACTGGCGGGGCTGGCCTGCGAGGAAGGGGTGATCAGTCGCCTGGTGCGCGAGCGGGGCGAGACCGGGTCCTGGGCGTTGCGCACCGGTCCCTTCGACGAGGACGACTTCACCACCCTGCCCGAGAGCCACTGGACCCTGCTGGTCTCGGACATGGAGAAGCACCTGCCGGAACTGCGGGCCTACCTGGAACCCTTCCGCTTCATCCCCGACTGGCGCATGGACGACCTGATGGTGAGCTATGCCGCGCCGGAGGGTTCCGTGGGACCCCACGTGGACGAGTACGACGTGTTCCTGCTCCAGGCCCAGGGCCGACGCCGCTGGCAGATCGCCCGTCAGGCGGTGAGCGGCGATGACTTCCTGCCCGGGGTCGAACTGCGCATCCTGCGGGATTTCCAGCCGGACCAGGAGTGGATCCTGGAGCCCGGCGACATGCTCTACCTGCCGCCGCGCATCCCCCATCACGGTGTGGCCGTGGGACCGTGCATGACCTGGTCCGTGGGTTTCCGGGCCCCGGCCTGGCGGGACCTGATGGCCGCCTGGGTGGACCAGCGCTACGAAGCACTCGCGCCCCAGGATCGCTACGCCGATCCAGGCCTGGAGCCCCAGGACAACCCGGGTGAACTCAGCGCAGCCGCCCTCGCCCGCCTGATCGCCGGCCTGCGCCGGGCCATGGCGGTCGATGACGCCGAACTCGCCCGCTGGCTGGGCACTGTGCTCACCGAACCCAAGGCGGAACTGCTGGAGCACATGCAACTGCCGGAGACGCTCACCCGGGACGAGGCACTCGGCCTGCTGCAGGATGGAGTCTCCCTGGAACGCCACGGCGCCGCCCGCCTGGCCTGGATGTCGGACCACGGTGGTCTGCGCCTGTTCGTCAACGGCCAGGAACACCTCCTGCCGGAAGCGGCAGGCCCGCTGGTGCGCCACCTGTGCGCCGAAACGGCCTATGACGGCAAGGCCCTTTGGGGCCTTGCCAGTGGTATCGACAGCGCGGAAGATCTGCTCATGAGCCTGTGTATAGCCGGGATCCTGCTTGAGATCCCGGCGCCTTGATCATCAGGCTCTCCTGCACGGGCCGGCATGCGGCGGCCCCATGATGACAGGCCTTGGCAAAGGACCAGGCTGAGACCATGCCCGACTCGCGCGTCATCCGACAACCCCTGTACGCCTGGCTGACCCTGGCGGCAGGCTTACTGCTCACATTCTTCTTTGCCACCCTGGCCAAGGATCTGGCCGAAGAAGACGCCATCGATCATTTTTCCTTCGCTGCCGATCAGGTCACGGTCAAGATCGACGAACGCCTGCGCGCCTATGCCCTGGTGCTGCGAGGTGGCGCTGCGCTGTTTGATGCCTCCGAGGAGGTCACCCGGGATGAATGGCGCGCCTTCACCGACAAGCTCAGTGCCTCGGAGACCGTGGTGGGGATCCAGGGCATCGGCTTTTCCCTGCTGATCCGGCCCGAAGAGCTCGAAGACCATATCACCCGCATCCGGGCCGAGGGTTTTCCCGAATACCAGGTCTGGCCGGCCGGTGAGCGCGAGCTCTATTCCGCCATCGTCTACCTGGAACCGTTCAGGGGTCGCAACCTGCGCGCCTTCGGCTATGACATGTTCTCCGAGCCGGTGCGGCGTGCCGCGATGATCCAGGCCCGCGACACCGGCATGGCCGCCCTGAGCGGCAGAGTGGAACTGGTCCAGGAGACCGGCACCGGCGTCCAGCCCGGCACCCTGATGTACGTGCCGGTCTATCGTCAGGGCGCCGCCTGGGGCACGCTCGAGGAGCGACGCGAGGCGCTGATCGGCTGGTCGTACAGCCCCTACCGCATGTATGACCTGATGGGCGGCATCCTGGGCAATGACCACCAACATCTCAACGGCCAGGCCGTCGGCCTGAGCATCTATGATGGCGAGGCGAGGCCGGAGAACCTGCTATACCGCAATTTCGAGTCCGCGCTGGATACCGGGCCGAGCCTGTTCTTCCGCCAGCGCGTTATCGACTTCAATGATCGGCAATGGACACTGCATTTCGACCATCTGGATCCGTCCAGTGGCATCGACTACACCTCTGCCTGGGCCACCCTCGCCGGCGGCCTGGTGCTCAGCGGGCTGCTGTTCAGTCTGCTCCTGAGCATGGCCAACACCCAGGCCCGGGCCTTGCGCATCGCCGACCAGCTCACCGTGGACATCCGCGACCGCGAGGCCCGGCTGAGTGACAGTGAATACCGCTGGCGCTTCGCCCTGGAGGGGGCCGGCGACGGTGTCTGGGACTGGAACCTGGAAGACAACACCGTGTACTTCTCCCGACGCTGGAAATCCATGCTCGGCTTCGAGGACCAGGAGATCGGCCAGGGCCTGGATGAATGGCAACGCCGGGTGCATCCGGATGATCTGGACAGCACCCTGGCGGAACTGAAGGGCTACCTGAATGGAGATCGCGGCGAGTACGTCTCCGAACACCGCATGCGCTGCAAGGACGGCAGCTGGAAATGGATCCTGGATCGCGGCATGGTGGTCAGTCGCGATGGGCAGGGGCGCCCGCTGCGCATGATCGGCACCCACACGGACATCTCCGGACAAAAGGCCCTGGAGGCTGCCCGCGAGGAAATCCTCGCGCGACTTCAGACCATCACCAGCCGGGTCCCCGGCGTGGTCTATGAATTCAGGCTCCAGGCGGACGGCCGCTCCTGCTTCCCCTACGCCAGCGAAGCGATCCGCCAGATCTACCGTGTCAGCCCCGAGGAGGTGAAGACAGATGCCTCGGCCGTGTTCGCCATCCTGCACCCCGACGACTACGATGCCGTGGTCGAGTCGATCCAGCATTCGGCGCGCCATCTCACGCCCTGGCGCCATGAATACCGGGTGAAATTCCCGGACGGCACGGTTCGCTGGCTGTACGGCGATTCCCTGCCCCATCGCGAACCGGACGGTTCGACTCTCTGGTACGGCTTCATCACCGACATCACCGAACGCAAGGAGGCGGAGGCCGCGCTGCGCAAGGCACACAGCGAGACCCAGCGCTTCCGCGAGGCCCTGGATTACGTCTCCTCCTTCATCTACATGAAGGACACCCAGTCCCGCTATACCTACGCCAACCGCGCCACGCTGGAGCTGTTTGGCACGAACGACCACGATCTGCCCGGCAGCGATGACTTTCGCTTCTTCTCGGACAGCACGGCCCATCGCCTGCGGGAGATCGACCGGCACGTGTTCCTGGGTGAACAGACCTCCGAGGAGATCGAGGCCGTCGATCCCGGCGGTCACCGGCGGGTGTACCTGGAGATCAAGACCCCCATCTACGACGAGACGGAGCGGGACGAGGTGATCGGTCTGCTGGGGATCTCCACCGACATCACCGCCATCAAGGAACACGAACGCCAACTGGAGCACATCGCCCATTTCGATGCCCTGACCAACCTGCCCAACCGGGTGCTGCTGGCCGACCGCCTGCACCAGGCCATGGCCCAGGCCGTGCGCCGCGGTCACCACCTGGCCGTGGCCTACCTGGACCTGGATGGATTCAAGGCCATCAACGACCGCTACGGCCACGCCGTGGGGGACAAGCTGCTCATGGCGGTAGCGCAACAGATGCACGAGGTCCTGCGTGAGGAGGATACCCTGTCCCGCCTGGGCGGTGACGAGTTCGTCGCCGTGCTGCTGGATCTTGCGGACGTGGAGGCCTGCGTGCCGCTGCTCACCCGCCTGCTCGCCGCGGCGGCCCGCCCGGTCAGTATCGAAGGCAGGGAACTGAGGATCTCCGCGAGCCTGGGTGTCACCTTCTATCCCCAGGCGGAGCAGATCGAGGCCGAGCAGTTACTGCGCCAGGCCGACCAGGCCATGTACCAGGCGAAGCTCGCCGGCAAGGGCCGCTACCACGTCTTCGACGCGGAGCTGGATCGCAGTGTGCGCACCCACCACGAGAGCCTGGAGCGCATCCGCAGCGCCTTCGAAAACGATGAGTTCGTCCTCCACTACCAGCCCAAGGTCAACATGCGCAGCGGGGCCGTGATCGGCGCCGAGGCCCTCATCCGCTGGCAGCATCCGGACAAGGGTCTCCTGCCGCCAGGGGACTTCCTGCCCGTGATCGAAGACCACCCGCTGGCCATCGAACTGGGGGAATGGGTGATCACCCGCGCGCTGCAGCAGATGGCCTCCTGGCAGACTGCCGGGCTTGTCCTTCCGGTGAGCGTCAACATCGGTGCCAGCCAGCTTCGCCAGGACACTTTCGTCAGCCGTCTCAGGACACTGCTGGATGGGTTCCCTGAGATATCCCCGGGCTCCCTGGAACTGGAAATACTCGAAACCAGTGCGCTGGGCGACCTGGCCCTTGTGACCCGATTGCTGGATCAATGCCGCGCCATCGGCGTGAACATCGCACTGGATGATTTCGGCACAGGCTACTCGTCGCTCACCTACCTCAAGCGCCTGCCCGCAGGCGTGGTGAAGGTGGACCAGAGCTTCATCCGGGACATCCTCATGGACCCGGAAGACCTCGCCATCCTGGACGGCGTGCTGGGGCTGGCCGGCGCCTTCAACCGACAGGTGATCGCCGAGGGCGTGGAAACCGTGGAGCACGGCGACATGCTGCTCAGGATCGGCTGCGAACTGGCCCAGGGCTATGGCATCGCGCGCCCCATGCCCGCCGAGGCGTTGCACGACTGGGTCAAGCGCTGGCGCCCCGAACCCCACTGGCCTCGCCTGCGGCGGATCAGCCGCGAGCTGATGCCGCTGCTCCACGCCGGGGTCGAACACCGTGCCTGGCTAGAGGATCTGGACAGGGCACTACGCAGCGGAAGCAGCGACTTCCCGCCGCTGGGCCCGCACCAGTGCCGATTCGGAACCTGGCTCGACCAGCTCGGCGATCAGCTGCAACCGGGCTTCGGGCAGATCGACCTGCTGCATCGCCAGGTACATGCACTTGCCGCGGAACTGATCGAGCTGCATGAGCGTGGCGACGCCGCGCAGGTCATCGCCCGGCTCGACGAGCTTCATGCGCTCAGTGAGCGTCTGCTGGAAGCCTTGCGAAATTACCTCGACTGACAGCGCGCCCATCGCGAGTCGCGGCAGGCTCAGCCGGGCACGCGCTGCGCCGCTGCCTGGATCACCTCCACACCGGCACCGGCGCGGTGTGCGTTCTCGCTGATGGTCCTGCGCCAGGCGCGGGCGCCGGGCACACCCTGGAACAACCCGAGGATGTGGCGGGTCATGGCCTGCAAGGGCACGCCTTGCGCAAGCCGCGCCTCCACGTAGGGCAGGAAGCGTTCCACCACCTGATGACGGCTGGGAACGGGATGGGCATCCCCGTAGAAACGCGCGTCCACCTGCGCCAGCACGTAGGGGTTGTGATACGCCTCCCGGCCCAGCATGACGCCATCCACCTGGCGCAGCGCATCACTCACCGTGTCCAGGTCCTTAACGCCGCCGTTGAGAATGATCTCAAGCGCCGGGAAGTCCTGCTTGAGTCGATACACCCAGTCATGGCGAAGCGGTGGCACCTCGCGGTTTTCCCTGGGGCTCAGGCCCTGCAGCCAGGCCTTGCGGGCGTGAATGATGAAGGTCCGGCAACCACTGCGCTGCACGGTATCGATGAACGCGGTGAGCTCCGGGTAGCTGTCCCGGTCGTCGATGCCGATGCGGGTCTTCACGGTGACCGGCAGACCGCAGGCGGAGCGCATGGCCTCGACGCAGTCCGCGACCAGTTGCGGCTCCGCCATCAGGCAGGCACCGAAACGCCCGGATTGCACCCGGTCCGAAGGGCAGCCCACGTTGAGGTTCACCTCGTCGTAGCCATGGTCCTCGGCCATGCGCGCGCAGGCCGCCAGTTCCCCCGGTTCGCTGCCGCCCAGTTGCAGGGCCAGGGGATGCTCGTCGGGATGAAAAGCCAGGAAGCGTTCCCGGTCACCGTGCAACAGGGCCCCGGTGGTCACCATCTCCGTGTACAGCAGCGTGTGACGGCTGATCAGGCGCAGGAAATAGCGGCAGTGCCGATCGGTCCAGTCCATCATCGGCGCCACGCTCACGCGTCGCGACAAGGGATTCGCGGGGGAAGCATCGGAACTGCAGGGCAGGGAAACAGACATAAGTAGAGAACGTGTCAGGGCGCAACCGGGCGAGCGGCAAGGCGCTCAAGTCTGCTAGATTGTAACTGAATGCCTACGCAAGAGGTCCCCAGATGGCCGGAGATACCGCACCCTCCCCCAACTTCATGCAGAACGTGGCGCTGATGATCGACCACGCCCTGGACGGCCTGGAACTGCCCCCCGGCGCGGATCGCGCGCTCAAGTCCTGCGAGTCGATCCTGCAGGTGTCATTCCCCCTGCGCATCCGCGGCGAGATCCGGGTGTTCACCGGCTGGCGGGCGGTGCACAGCACCCACAAGCTGCCCGCCAAGGGCGGCCTGCGCTACTCCCCCACCCTGGACCAGGAGACCACCGAGGCCCTGGCCGCGCTGATGACCTACAAGTGCGCCCTGGTGGACGTGCCCTTCGGCGGCTCCAAGGGTGGTCTGTGCATCGATCCCGGCCAGTACGACCGGGACGAGATGGAACAGATCACGCGCCGCTTCGCCCGCGAACTGGCCCGCAAGGGTTTCCTGAGTCCCGCCACCAACGTGCCCGCCCCGGACCTGGGCACCGGGCAGCGGGAGATGGCCTGGATCATGGACACCTATAAGAACCTCTACCCGGAGGATCTCAATCACGCAGCCTGTGTCACCGGGAAACCCATCCAGTTCGGCGGCATCCGCGGACGCGTGGAGGCCACCGGCAGGGGGATCCAGTACGCCCTGCGGGAGTTCTTCCGCCATCCTGCCGCGCTCAATGAAGCGGGCCTGTCCGGTTCCCTGGAGGGCAAGCGGGTGATCGTCCAGGGGCTCGGCAACGTGGGCTACCACCTGGCCAAGGCCCTGCAGGAGGAAGACGGCGCACTGATCACCGGCATCATCGAACAGGACGGCGCCCTGGTGAGCGATGCCGGCTTACCCGTCGAAGAGATACGCCAGTTCATGAACAAGACCGGCGGCGTGGAAGGCTTCCCCGGCGTGGAATTCGTCCCGCCTGGGGCCCGGGTGCTGGAGAAGGAATGCGACATCCTGGTGCCCGCCGCCCTGGAGGGCGTGATCACCAGCAGCAACGCCGAGCGCATCCAGGCCAGGCTCATTGCCGAAGGCGCCAATGGCCCGGTCACCTACGAGGCCGACGAGATCCTGCGCAAGCGGGGCATCATGATCCTGCCCGATGTGTTCATGAACGCCGGCGGCGTGGTGGTCTCCTATTTCGAGTGGATCAGGAACCTGTCGCACATCCGTCTCGGCCGCCTGCAACGGCGCTTCGACGAGGTGCGCGGCCAGCACATGGTCTCGGCCCTGGAACTGATGACCGGCGAACAGGTGCCGGAATGGATGCACGAGGCCCTGGTGCGCGGCGCCCACGAGACCGACCTGGTGCGTTCGGGCCTCGACGACACCATGCGCACCGCCTTCCAGGAGATCCAGGAGGCCCGCGAGAACAGCAAGTACGACTACCGCACCGCCGCCTACCGCATCGCCATCCAGAAGATCGCCCGGGCGAACCTGGATCTCGGCGTGGTGTGAAGACTGTTCAAGATTCAAAGTTCAAGGCTGAACGGGGGTGTTCGTCCGTGCCGGTTCAGGCCTCGATGCCGTAGCGTTTCATCTTGCGCCACAGCGACACCCGGTCGATGCCGAGCAGTTCCGCCGCTCGGCCGCGATGACCGCCGGTTTCCGCCAGTGCGCGTTTGATGGCGCTGATCTCCTGGTCCTCCAGTGAGGCCATGGCAGCGGATGCGGGCATGGTGACACGCAACCTGCGCAGGTTGTCCGGCAGATTACCCACCTCGATCAATGTGCCCTCGGTGAGCAGCACGGCCCGTTCGATGATGTTGGACAGCTCGCGCACGTTGCCGGGAAAGTCGTAGGCCATGAGCAGTTCGAGCGCCGCATCGCTGAATCCCTGAACGTTGCGCCCGGAAGACTCGCAATGACGTCGCAGCAGGTGCTGGGCAAGCAGGGGGACGTCCTCCTTGCGCCGGCGCAGCGGCGGCAGTTCCAGGGTCACCACGCTGACCCGGTAGTAGAGGTCCCTGCGCATCCGCCCTTCGGCCACTTCCCGCTCCAGGCTGCGGTTGGTCGCCACCACCAGCCGCACGTCCACCGGCCGTGGACGCTCGGCACCCACCGGCAGCACTTCGCGATTCTCGATGACCCGCAGCAGCTTGACCTGCATGGCGGGACTCATCTCGGCGAATTCATCCAGGAACAGGGTGCCGCCGGAGGCGGTCTCGAAATAGCCGCGCCTCGCCTTGACCGCGCCCGTGAAGGCGCCCGCCTCGTGACCGAACAGGGCACTGTCCAGCAGTTCCTCGCTCAGTGCCCCGCAGTTCACCGCGAGAAAGGGCTGGTCATGCCGGTGGCTGAGGCGGTGAATCTCCCGGGCCAGCAGCTCCTTGCCGGTGCCGCTCTCTCCCAGGATCACCACGTTGCTCTCACTGGGCGCGATGGAGGCCGCCGTGGCAAGTACCCGCTGCATGATCTCGCTGCAGGTGACGATGGGGCCCGACGAGACCGCGGGCGGCTCGGTGCGCGTGGACCTGCGTGCCAGCAGTCGTTCCCTGGCACCGGCGACCGCCGCGCGCAGTTCCTCGAGCCGATAGGGTTTGGTCAGATAATGATAGGCACCGGCACGCAGGGCGGTCACCGCGGTGTCCACGGTGGCATGCCCGGTGAGCAGGATCACCAGGGTGTCGGGATTGTGCTCCAGTGCGCTGGCAAGCACCGCCAGCCCGTCCACGCCGGGCATGCGCAGATCCGTGATCACCAGGTCGAACTGGCTGCGCCTGATGGCCACCTGGGCCGCCTCGCCGCCCGGCGCGGTCTCGATCAGGAAGCCCTGACCGTCCAGGGCGTCCGCCAGGTTGTCCAGCGCGATCTGTTCGTCATCCACGAGCAGCAGGCGAAGATCAGCCATCGGCATTCTCCGGCAACCAGAGGGTGAAGATCGCGCCGCCGTCGTGTCCGTTCTCGACGCTGACCGCGCCTCCATGGACCTCCATGATCTGGGCGACCAGGTACAGACCCAGGCCACTGCCTTCCGTGTCCCGACGGGTCTCCGCGCGATAGAAGGGTTCGAACAGATGGGGCATGTCCGCCGGCTGGACCCCGGGGCCATTGTCGCTCACCTGGATGGCGATCGCCGAACGGGGACGGCCATCGGGGCTGACACGTTCCTGCTGCAGCAACGGCCCCACGCTGTAGCGTTCATCCGTGTTCCATTCCGGCATGGGCCTGTGCTCTGCCTGGACGATGATCCTTGCCCCGGGACCCGCCGACTGGTCGGCATTGACCAGCAGGTTGACCAGCGCCTGCTGAAAAGGCTCCCGCGCCACGCACACAAACAGCTCCCCCGCGCAGGTCACCTGGACCTCGCTGTCACGACACTGGGCCCGGCTCCACTGCAGCGCGGCGTCGATCACCTTGCGCAGATCCGTGAAGACACAATCCAGGCGTTCCCCAGCACGGTCACGGACATGGTTGAGAAGCAGGCGCACGATGCGGTGTGCCCGGTCAGTCTCTTCCCGGGCCTGGCGCAGATAACGCTGCATCCTGAGTTCATCCCGCTGTTCCGGGGGCCGACGCAGCTGCTCGTTGTAGAGGTCCAGGGACGAGGCGATATTGCCCAGGGGATTGTTGAGTTCATGGGCCACACCGGACACCAGCACACCCAGTGCCAGCAGGCGCTCGGTGTGCGCGCGCTTGCGCTCGCGCTGCTCGATGTGCTCCAACATGTGATTGATCGCCTGGGCCAGGGTCTGGAGTTCGATGGCATCGTTGCGCGGTTGAAGCCGGGTATAGCGCCCGGTGGTGATCGGTGCCAAACGGTTGACCATGCGATTGAGGGGCAACAGCACCTGTCGGGCCAGCCACCAGAAGGTCAGCAGCAGAAGCCCGGCGGCCAGCAGCAACACCATCGCCAGCTGCCAGCGGCTTGCACGCATGCTGGCATGCAGGGCGTCCCGTTCCCGCTGCACCCAGATCTTGGCCAGGGATGAGACCTCGCTGCCCGCCAGGCGCACGGCTTCCGCGTTGGTCTGACTGCTCGTGCCGCCCCCGGATTCCAGCTGTGCAAGCCCGTCGATGTAGCGCCTCACGGCCTGTTCGAAGTCCTGCACTTCATTGCCCCTGGCATGAGACTCGATGATCGCGGATGCACTGACCAATCGCTCCAGGGAGGCCGTGGCATATGCCGCCGCGAGTTGCAGGTCCTCGGGCTTGCCATCCACGTAAAAGCGTTTTTCGTGGCGTCGCATTTCCAGGCTGTCACGCAGCAGGTCGGCGATCACGTCACCCTCGTAGAGCTTGTTCTCGAAGCGATTGAATCGCTCGGCGGCAAACAGGCTCACCAGGGCAACCACCACCAGGGTGACCACCCAGGTGATGCGGATGCGTTGTTGCAGACTCGGTTGCATCAGCCCTCCGCCCGTTGCAGATCGCAACACGCATTGCCCGATGCCTCTCGGATCCGGGGCCAGGGCCGGTTCAGCCCGGGCCGGATGTTGCGCATTGCAACATCCGGGCTCAGAGAGGGTTCTCGCAAGTTACTGTTTTTCATGGACATAGAGTGTGGCACAGGCGTTGCAATACCACCATAGAGAAAGGCCCGGAGAACACGTCCGGGAACGGTCACCGCATCACGGGAGTACACACCATGTCCAAATCCAAATCGCTGTTCCGGCAGTTCTTCGATGGCCTTGCCCATGAGCAGGCCGGCGAATTCCTCACCAGCGACCAGAAACTCAGGACCCTGGGCGCGGCCACGGTGTCGAGCGAACCGGAGCTCGAGCCGGCCCGCCCCATGGCCTCGCGGGTACGCATCGGCCTGATCCTGGGCTCGGTCCTCTCGGCGCCGGCCGCCGCCTTCGCCCTGGAGAGCGCCCAGCGCCTGGACGCCAACCTGGTGGTCTACAGCTTCCAGGATGAGGCCAAGGTACTGGCACAGATCACCGGACATCTGCCCGAATCCTTCAACCCCGACGACCGGGTGGAGATCCGTCGGCTCAAGGGCTCGAGCAATGATGCGATTCAACGTGCCGTCAACCGCACCCATCGGTTACAGTTTTTGGTGTGTGATGCGGACGGTTTCACCGGCCACGGGATCACCCACAGCCTGCACGTGGACCTGAAGGTGCCGGTGGTGGCGGTCGCCCGTTGTGATCGGGACGTGACCTGACCGCCCCTGCACTCGTGCATCATCTGATGACCCTTACACACCCAGCCTGAGATGCCCATGCCCAATCCCTGGCTCTATCGCCTGCTGCCCTTCCTGAACTGGTTCCCCATGTCCCCGCGCGCCGTGCGGGGTGATCTGATCGCGGGCCTGTCGGTGGCCATGGTGCTCATCCCGCAGGGCATGGCCTATGCCGCGCTGGCAGGTCTCCCCGTGGTGTACGGTCTATATGCCTCGGCTGTACCCGTGATCGTCGCCACCCTGTGGGGCTCGTCCCGGTTCCTGCACACCGGTCCCACCGCCATGCTGTCCCTGCTCTCGGCAGCGGCGGTGGCGCCGTTTGCCGTGCTGGGCACGGAACGTTTCATCGAGATCTCGGTGATGCTGGCCCTGCTGGTGGGTCTGCTGCGCCTGGGCCTGGGCGTGTTCCGCATGAACGTGATCATGAACTTCGTCTCCCAGCCGGTGATCGTCGGTTTCACCAATGCCGCCGCCCTGATCATCGGCCTGTCCCTGCTCAACACCTTCCTGAACGTGCCGCGCACCAGCTCCGGCAGCTTCCTGGTGGACCTGTGGCACGTGGTCGAACAGATCGGCCAGGCACACCCGCTCACCCTGCTCATCGGTCTGGGCGCACTGGCGATCCTGGTCGTGGGACAGAAGATCAACAAGCGCATCCCCTGGGTCCTGGTGGTCGTGGTGCTGGGCACCCTGCTCTCGGCGGCCATCGGCTTCGAACGCAAGGCCGAGACCCGGCTGGATGCCATTGACGCGCCCGAGGTGATCCGAACGCTGGAGGCCTGGGACCAGGGCAATCGCAGGCTCACCGAGATTGCCGCGCAACTGACCGAGCTCAATGCCCAACTGGATACGCTGCGGCATCGGGGTGATTTCGATGCCCAGCTGGAGGCCCGCCTGCTTGAACTGCAACACACCCAGAAGGAACTCCGCAAAGACGTCAACGAGCTGAGGGCCGAAAGCCACGCCATCCGTCTGTCGCCGGTGCCCGGCACGGGCAGCGGCGAGACCACCCGCTGGCGCCTCGCCCAGGAGGGTGACTCCTTCTACCGGCCCGAGGCCATCCGCCAGGGACAGCTGATCCTGAGCGGCGGCGGCAAGGTGGTCGGCGAGGTCCCCCGCGGCCTGCCGAGCTTCTCGGTGCCCCATTTCGACCTGGAACTGATGCTGGCCCTGCTCCCGGCCGCCCTGGTGATGGCCCTGATCGGCTTCATGGAGGCCACCTCCATCTCCCGCGCCCTGGCCGCCCAGACCCGCGAGAAGATCGACGGCAATCAGGAACTCATCGGCCAGGGCCTGGCCAACATCGCCGGCTCCTTCTTCCAGTCCTACACGGTGAGCGGTTCATTCTCGCGCTCGGCGGTGGCCTTCCGTTCCGGCGCCCAATCGGGGCTGTTCGCCATCGTCAGCGCCCTGACGGCGATGCTGGCCATGCTGTTTCTCACGCCGTACCTCTACCACCTGCCCCAGGCCGTGCTGGCGGCCATCGTCATGAGCGCGGTCTTCGGGCTGATCGATTTTCGCAGCCTGTTCAAGGCCTGGCAGGTCAACCGGGCCGACGCCGTGGCCGGCGCACTGACCTTCGCGGTCACGCTTTACGCCGCCCCCGACCTGGCCGGTGGCGTGATCGTCGGGGTGCTGGCAGCCACCTTCCTGTTCCTGGTAGGCACCGTGAAGCCGCGCTCGGAGATCCAGGGCCTGCGCCAGGACGGCGTGCTGGCCGGTGCCATCACCCACGACCTGGCACCCATCTCCGACAGATTCGTAGTGCTGCGCTTTGATGCCTCGCTGGTGTTCATGAACGTGGCCCATTTCGAAGAGGCGGTGCTGGATGCCCTGTCCCGTTTCCCCCGGGCCGAGGCCCTGCTGGTGCTGGGAGACAGCATCAACCGCCTGGATGCCTCCGGCGCCGAGAAACTGCGCGCGCTCACCGCGGACCTGAAGAAGACTGGAGTGACCCTGATGTTCAGCGGGCTCAAGCGCCCGGTACGCCGTGCCTTTGAGCGCGCCGGTCTGGTGGAGGTACTCGGTGAGGACAATCTGCTGAGCAGCAAGTACCAGGCGATCTGCGTGCTCAAGGAACGCTACGCCGGTGAAGTCCCAGTGCAGGCATCGCAGGAGGCCGAACCGGGCCGCAATGGCCCCATCTGACAACAGGTACTGCCCGCCAAGGATGCGAAGTTATTCCAACGATTTTCCTCGCGTCCTTGGCGACTCCTTCGCGTCCTTCGCGTTCCGGCTTTTGACTGTACTCAGCCGCCGAAGCGCGCGCGGATCACCTCGAACATGGCGCGCAGCCCCATGGCCTCGCCACCCTTGGGCCGGCCGGGGCGGCCGCGGTTGTTGAAGGCCATGACATCGAAGTGGACCCAGGGTACCTGCGGGTCCACGAACTCCTGCAGGAACAGCGCAGCGGAGATCGCCCCGCCGTAGGGGGCGCTGCTGCAGTTGGCGATATCGGCCACGCTGCTCTCCAGGCTGCTGCGGTAAGGCTTGTGCAGCGGCAGGCGCCAGACCGGATCTCCCAGCCGCGTGGCGGCCTCCTCCAGTTCCCCGTAGAGCGGCGCGTCTTCGGTGAAGGTCGCTGCGATCTCGGTGCCCACGGCCACCCGGGCAGCACCGGTGAGCGTCGCATAGTCCACCAGCAGGTCGGGCTTGTGCTCACCCTCGCAGGCCTCGGTGAGCAGATCGCAGAGCACCAGGCGCCCCTCGGCGTCGGTGTTCTCGATCTCGATGCTCAGGCCCTTGCGCGAGGTGAGCACGTCGCCGGGGCGGAAGGCATCCCCGGAGATGGCGTTCTCCACCGCGCCGATCAGCACCCGCAGGCGCACGGGCAGCCGGGCCGCCATGATCATCTTCGCCAGGCCCAGCACGTGGGCGGCGCCGCCCATGTCCTTCTTCATCTGGCGCATGCCGTTTGAGGGCTTGATGTCCAGGCCGCCGCTGTCGAAACACACGCCCTTGCCCACCAGGGTGATGCGCGGGTGATGGTCTTCACCCCAGTTCAACTCCACCTTGCGGGGCGCGTGACTGCTGGCCCGGCCGACGGCGTGAATGCAGGGAAAGTTTTCGCTCAGCAGGGCCTCCCCTTCCACGGTGGAGAACACCGCCCCATGGGCATCGGCCAGCATGCGCGCCGCCTCGGCCAGGTGCTCGGGCATCATGTCCTGGGCGGGGGTATTGACCAGGTCGCGCACCAGGGCGGTGGCGTCCACCACCTGCAGTACCTCGTCGGCATCCACGGCTTCGGGCAGTTGCAGCACCGGCGCCGGTTTCTCGGCGGACTTGTAGCGGTCGAAACGGTAGGCGCCCAGGCCCCAGCCGATGCAGGCCTGGGTCAGCCAGGCGACGTCCTGGTCGGTGTCGAGGCGATAGGTGCCGGGGCAGAGCTTGCGCGCCGCACCCGCCACGCTCCAGACAGGGGCCTCGGTGTCCAGGCCCACCAGGACGCCCTGGATGCGGCCATGCTCATCGGGCAGCGTGCACAGCGAATTGGGCTTGCCCTTGAAGCCGTTGGCCTCCACCCAGGCCCTGACCCGGGGCGGATGGGCTTCCAGCCACGAGGCCAGGGTGTCCGGGGTCAGGGGAACCAGGGGGATGGCCTCGGTCTTGGTATCAAGGCTGAAACACGCGCGCATCAGATCACCTATTCAGACATTCGGAACACAGGATTCGGCATCGCGACCCACACCTGGCGCCGTTTGCCTCACCCCTCACCCAAGCACCCATGTTACCATTATCGACTTGTCACAGCTTCGCAAAAACCTCTTAAAAACAATGCCCAAAGCCCTCTCGATCCGGAATCTGACCAAGACCTACCGCAATGGCTTCCAGGCGCTCAAGGGCATCGATCTGGACGTGCAGCCCGGGGATTTCTTCGCCCTGCTGGGCCCCAACGGCGCGGGCAAATCCACCACCATCGGCATCATCGCCTCCCTGGTGAACAAGACCGCCGGCCAAGTCTCCATCTTTGGCCACGACATCGACCGGGAGAAGGATGCCGCCAAGGCCTGCCTGGGCCTGGTACCCCAGGAATTCAACTTCAACACCTTCGAGCCGGTGGTGGAGATCGTCGTCAACCAGGCCGGTTATTACGGCATCCCCCGGCGCCAGGCCTACGAGCGGGCGGAGCGCTACCTGCGCGAACTGGGACTGTGGGAAAAGCGCCACGAGATGGCGCGCACCCTGTCGGGGGGCATGAAGCGCCGCCTCATGATCGCCCGGGCCCTGGTGCACGAGCCGCAGCTGCTGATCCTGGACGAACCCACCGCCGGCGTGGACATCGAGATCCGCCGCTCCATGTGGACCTTCCTGCGCAAGATCAACGCCGAGGGTCGCACGATCATCCTCACCACCCATTATCTGGAAGAGGCGGAAAGCCTGTGCCGCAACATCGCCATCATCGACCATGGCGAGATCATCGAGAACACCACCATGAAGGGCCTGCTGGGCAAGCTCAACGTGGAGACCTTCGTGCTCGACCTGGCAAGGCCCCTGGCCCAGCTGCCGCAACTGCCCAGGCACACGCTGCGCTGGGTGGATGAACTGACATTGGAGGCGGACATCCGCAAGGAGGACAGCGTCAACGCGCTGTTCACGGATCTGGCCGCCGCCGACGTGCAGGTGCTGAGCCTGCGCAACAAGACCAACCGCCTGGAGCAGCTGTTCATGAACCTGGTGAAGGAGAACCGTCCCTCATGAGCCTGCGCCGCAACTGGATCGCCTTCCAGACCATCGTCATCAAGGAAGTTCTGCGCTTCATGCGCATCTGGGTGCAGACCGTGCTGCCGCCGGCCATCACCACGGCGCTCTATTTCATCATCTTCGGCGGCCTGATCGGTTCGCGCATCGGCGAGATGGACGGCCTGCGCTACATGGACTTCATCGTCCCCGGCCTGATCATGATGACCATCATCACCAACTCCTACGCCAACGTGGTGTCGTCCTTCTACGGCTCCAAGTTCCAGCATCACATCGAGGAGATGCTGGTGGCCCCTATCCCCAACGCGCTCATCATCCTGGGCTTCGTGGCCGGCGGCGTGTGCCGGGGGCTCACTGTGGGCGTGGCGGTCACCCTGGTGTCGCTGCTGTTCAGTCCCTTCAGCATGCACAGCCTCGGCGTGACGCTCTCGGTGGTGCTGCTCACCTCCGTGCTGTTCTCCCTGGCAGGCCTGATCAACGGCATCTACGCCAAGAGCTTCGACGACATCTCCATCATCCCCACCTTCGTGCTCACCCCGCTCACCTACCTGGGTGGCGTGTTCTATTCCATCACCATGCTGCCGGAGTTCTGGCAGGGGGTCTCACACCTCAATCCCATCCTGTACATGGTCAACGCCTTCCGCTACGGGCTGCTCGGGGTGAGCGACATCAACCTGTGGCTCTCCTACGCCATCATCCTGGGCTTCATCGCCGCGCTGTTTTCCTTCAGCCTGTACCTGCTCAACAAGGGGCATGGCATCCGCAACTGACACAGGCGCCGGATTCCAGCCCCTGGAGCCGGCGGTCCTGGAGTTTCGCGACGGCACGCCCTGGTCGTCGCGCTACGGCGACGTGTACTTCAGCCACGGCCACGGCGCCGAGGAATCCCGCACCGTGTTCCTTGAGGCCAACGGCCTGCCCGAACGCTGGCTCGACCGGGATGTGTTCACCATCGCCGAGACCGGCTTTGGCACCGGGCTCAACTTCCTGCTGACCTGGGATCTCTGGCGCGGCCAGCCGGGAGCCGGCTGGCTGCACTACCTGAGCGTGGAACTGCATCCCTTCACCCGCGAGGACCTGGCCCGGCTGATCTCCACCCTGCCCCGGGCATTGCGTGACCTGGGTGAGGCGCTGCTGGCCCAATACCCGGCGCCGGTGCCCGGCTTTCACCGGCTGTTGTTCCCCGGGGAACGTCTGAGCCTCACCCTGATGTTCGGCGATGCCGTGGACTGCCTGAGCCAGTGCCAGGCGCAGGTGGATGCCTGGTACCTGGATGGCTTTGCCCCGGCACGCAACCAGGCACTGTGGCAGGAGGCCCTGTACGCGCAAGTGGCGCGCCTGACACCGGCAGGCGGAACACTCGCCAGCTTCACCGCCGCAGGCCACGTGCGTCGCGGCCTGGAGACCACGGGTTTTGCCATTGAGCGCCTGCCGGGTTTCGGCCACAAGCGGGAACGCATCCGCGGCCTGAGAAACACACAGGCAGCGACCCCCGACCCCACCCCGCCCTGGTACTCGAACCCGCCCCCCGCCCCACCCGCCGCACGCCAGGCGGCGGTACTCGGCGCAGGCCTTGCCGGCAGCGCCGTGGCCCTGGCCCTGGCGCGCCGGGGCTGGCAGGTCACGGTGGTGGATGGCGCGGATCAGGTGGCCGCCGGCGCCTCCGGCAACTCGGCCGGCATCCTCATGCCGCACCTGAGCGCCGATCACGGGGTGGTGAGCCGCTTCACCCTGTCGGCGGCGGCGTTTTCCCGCCAGTGGATCGAATCCCTGGGACTGACCCCGGAGGCCCTGCCCCGTGACTGGTGCGGCGCCCTGTGGCTGGCCGACGGTAAGCGCCTTGCGCAGCGCCTGGAACGCATCCGTGAACGCCTGACCCTGCCCCCGGAACTGATGCGGGCCGTGGATGCCGCCGAGGCCAGCGAGCTGGCCGGCGTGCCACTCAACCTGCCGGGCCTGTTCCTGCCCCGGGCAGGCTGGGTGGACCCGGCGGCCCTGTGCCGCGCGCAACTGGCAGCGGCGGGTGTGAATCTGCGCCTGGGACGAGCGGTGTCACGCCTCACCCGTGACGGACAAGACTGGCTGCTGGAAGATGAGCATGGCGTGGCGATCACACGCGCACCCCGGGTGGTGCTGGCCAACGGCGCGGGCCTGCCGGGGCTGCATCCGGGCATCGAACCCAGGCCCCTGCGCGGTCAGCTGAGTGTGATTGAAACAAGCCGCAACACGCGGGGGCTGAAGAGGGTGCTGTGCTACGAGGGCTACCTGACACCGGCAACCCGAAGCGGCCATGTCTGCGGCGCGAGTTTCGTGCGTGGTGACCGGAACACCCGGCTGCGTCCCGAGGAACATGCCAGCAACCTGGCGGGACTGCGCCGGGTCTGGCCGGACGCGCTGGGGGATGAGGACCCGCCCCTGTCCGGACGGGCGGCGCTGCGCTTCAACGCCCCGGGCCGCCTACCGCTCGCGGGGCCGCTGCCGGACATGGTGGCCTTCGAACGCTGCTACGGGGAACTGCATCACGGCCGTCGCCCCGACAGTTATCCCGGGGCGCCCCTGCTGCCCGGCGTCTACACCAGCCTGGCCCATGGCTCGCGGGGCCTGACCACCGCCCCCCTGAGCGCCGAACTGCTGGCCTCGCTGATGCACGGCGATCCCCTGCCCCTGCCCCGTGACCTGGTGGAGGCCCTGCATCCGGCGCGGGATCGGGTCAGGGAACTCAGGAAAGCGCATTCCTGAGATTCAGATTCAAGATTCAAAATTCAAAGGGCAGATGCCTATCCCTTTGAATTTTGAATTTTGAATCTTGAATTCGCCCTCGCCCTATTCGAGCCAGGGTTCCTTGTCTTCCTCGTAGGTGCCCCGGGCCTCGGCGCGCTTGTAGGCCTCGATGGTGCGCACCAGTTCCGCGTGGTTGTGCTCGGCAAGGCCCGAATGCAGGTAACGCTCCGAGGCGCTGAGCACCCGTTCCAGGTGCTTCATCCGGTAGTTGAGGTTGAGCAGACACTTGGCGAGAAAGTGGGGATCCTCGCCATGCTCGCGCATGCGCGCGGCCTCGGTCAGCGCGGCCTTGAGTTCTTCGTCGGTGGGCTTGCCCATGATGCTGCGGTTCCTGTGTGACGGTGGCGGTTGACGTTGTAGACTAATAACACAAGTTTTTAGCGCTGCCTGCCATCCGGTGCCCAAGCGGCCTGTTTACCTGACGACGGTCAAACCAGGTCACCGGGCATCGTCCATACTGCGCAGAAGGCTTGACCAGAGACATTGCACAAGGAACCGGAGAATCCGATGAGCAACAGCCATACCCCGCCCCACGTGGGCGCGCAGGATCCCGAACTGCGCAACTCCCCCATCGCCATGGAGATGGACGAGGAGTCCGATGTGCTCAAGCAGGAGGTGCCGGGAGAACCCGCGTGCTACTTCAATGACATCGCCTACCAGCACGGCGATTACGTCAACAGCGGCGGCATGCTGCTGCGCTGCGACCGCGGCGTGTGGGTACAGTCCGTGGAGGGCGTGGAGTAGCCCGCATATCACACCAAGGCGTGCGGTGCGCTTGCGCATAGGGCGTGCCGTACGCGCCGTCAGACCCAGGTTCGACGTCAGCCGCAGGTTCAAGGACAGCAGGCGGGCACGGCCCGCCCTATGGCTACGCTTCTCCTTCCAGAGACAGCGCGAGTCAGGCCCGGAGACCACCATCAATTGCGATCCTTGGCTCTTTGATTTGGGCCTGGGACCTCAGTACCCGGCGACCTGGTAGCGGTTCTTGCCTGCCGACTTGGCCTGGTAAAGCGCCTGGTCGGCGGCCCGCATCAGGCCGTCGTGGTCCTCGCCATGGCGGGGATGCAGGGCGATGCCGACGCTGGCCCCCAGCAGGCATGTCTGGCCGTTGAGTTGTATCGGCCTGGACAGTGAATCGATGATCTTTTCGGCCACCTGGATGGCCATGTCCTCCTGCTCCAGGGCCTGGAGCAGAATCACGAACTCATCCCCGCCCATGCGCGCCACGGTGTCCACCCGGCGCACCGCAGCCCGCAGACGCTGAGCCACTTCCTTGAGCACCCGGTCCCCCGCCTCGTGGCCGTGGGTATCATTGACCGGCTTGAAATCGTCCAGATCGATGAACAGCAGCGCCAGGCTGTTCCTGTCACGTCGCGCCTGTTCGATGGCCTGTGTCAGGCGATCCCGCAACAGGGTGCGGTTGGCCAGCCCGGTGAGGTTGTCGTGCAGTGCCATGTGCCGGATCTGGGCCTCGGCCTCCTTGCGCCGGGTGATGTCGGAGAAGATGGCGATGTGGTGGCTGATGCGTCCCTCACCATCGCGCACCACGCTGATGGACAGGTTCTGGGGATACACACGACCGTCCTTGCGCCGGTTCCAGATCTCCCCTTCCCAGCGCCCGTGCAGCAGCACCTGTTCCCACAGGGACTGATAAAAGGCCTCGTCGTGCATGCCGGAGCTGAGCAGTCCCGGATTGCGACCGATCACCTCGGCGGCTTCATAGCCGGTGATGCGCGTGAAGGCCGTGTTGGCGGAGATGATGCGGTTGCCCGCATCGGTGATGAAGATGCCCTCGTTGCTGTCCTCGAACACCCGGGCATTGAGGCGCATGGATTCCTCCAGACGCTTGCGCGCGGTGACATTCATGGCCAGCCAGATAACCGCGGGGCGGTCGAAGACCCTGGCCCCCATGGCCATGACACGCCCTTCGAACCACAGGGTTCCATCGGGACCTCCCTTGGGCGGGATACTGATCTGCTCGGCGCTCAGGGCATATTCCAGGGTCTGAAGGCTCGAGGTCTCCAGGGCCTTGTGCACCACCGACAGGAAGCGGTCCGCCAGCTCCAGCGGCAGTACCTCGTGCAGGCGCTTGCCGATCAGCGCCTGCCCCCGGTGGTACAGCTGGCTGTCCAGGCCGCCGAAGACATCCCGGTACTGCCCCTGGTCGTCGATGATGAAACCGATGTCCGGCAGTGCCCGGATGATGGCGTTGAGCCGCTCATGGCTGTCGAGCAGCTGGTTGGCCAGCCGCTTGCGGTCATCGATGTCGGAAACCGTCGCCAGTATCGCCGGCCCGTCCTCCCACGCCATGGCGCTCAGGTTGATGCGCACGTAGCTGTGCCCCGCATCACCGGTGCGGATGCGAAGCTCCGTCTCCAGCGGTCCGGGGCGGGCAGGATCGGCGATCACCCTGGACATGAGTCTGGCGAGCTGATCGCGGTCCTCGGCGACCAGGAAGTCACTCAGCTGATGAGACAGCAGTAATTCTTCGTCATGGCCGAAGATGTCCCTGAAGCGGGGATTCACATAACGCAGCCAGCCGTCCTGGACGATGCACGCGCCGTCGCTCAGGTTCTCCATCAGCGCCCGGTACTTGACCTCCGACTGGCGCAGGCGCTGTCCCTGGAGGCTCAGATACCAGGCCAGCGCGCCCGTGAGCAGCGTGATCAGCCAGATCAGACCCCAGAGACCGCCGACGGGCGTCACCGCCGGCCAGCCGCCACTGGGTTCGGCGGCCAGTTCCCACTCGCCCCCCAGCATGGTCACCGTCTGGCGCAGGCTGTCACGGCGAAACAGCGCCGGATCGCCGTAGAAGGTCTCACCCCGAGCGCCCAGGCCGTCCCGCCCGCGGATGGCGATGTCCATGCTGCGCTCGAAGTAATCCAGCCCGGCCGCCTCGTACAGGCGCTGCATGTCCACGGGAATGGAGACCAGTCCCCAGTAGCGGTCGTCCTCGGTCCCGGCCACGTGGGCAGGCACGAAGATGGGCGTGCGGATGATCAGGCGCAGGCCACCCTGCACCAGCTCCCAGGGACCGGCGAGCACCGTCGAGCGGCGCTCCATCATGTCCAGCACCGAACCGGACTGCTCCGGGTGGCTCATGAGGTCCAGGCCCAGGGCCGCACGATTGCCTTCCAGGGGATGGAGATAGCGGATGACGTTGTCGGGCGCAGCGGTGAAGTGGCTGATCAGCCCCGGCCTGCGTTCCATGAGCATGGCGGCGATGGCGTCGAACTCGGTCTCGCCCAGGTCCGGGTTGAACATGATGTAGGTGACCAGACCGTCGGTGACGTGGATCACCGCATTGAGCTCGGATTCCAGCCGGGCCCGGAGATTGCCCAGTTGCCCCACCAGCTCGGCGCGGGTCTCGTCCTGAACCCGCTGCTTCCAGACCTGCAGCAGGCTGAAAAGCACGAGCAGCATCAGGCCGCCCGCAAGGCAACCCGCCAGCAGGGGCCAGCGCGAGATCTTCAACGGCATGGCTCGGAGTGACACAGGGACATGGGGCCGGGTCGGCGCCTTGGCGAGGGTTCTGAGCGGTGCTCGGGAGATGCCACGCTGTGTCGATTCCTTGGGCCGGGAGATGTACAGGCGGTTGCAGGACATTGTGCCGTGAACCGCCCATAAACGACTATATCACGCCACCGGGGGCCGAAATGACGGCGCAGGTCAGGGCGTCTTGGAGTGGTGCCCGGAGCCGGAATCGAACCGGCACGGCAAAAGCCGGGGGATTTTAAGCCAGAGCATGGCTTCCGCACCGGGGCACCGCTGGGGTTGGATGGGGCTTGCTGTAGCAGGTTTTCCAGCTAACCAATGCCTTCCATCATATCCCGGTGCGCGATGCAAACCGCCCCGGTTCCCTTTCGCTTGGCTCCTAGCCGGCCCCTGGAATCGGGGCCTTTCAGGAGCACCCTCATGGCGAAAATCAAACTCACCAAGTCCGTCGTTGACACGGCACAGGCGCGAACCTGCGACGTGGAACTCCGGGATACGCTCGTTCCAGGCTTCTTGTGCAAGGTTACACCAACCGGGCGCAAGGTATTCATGCTTCAGTACCGCACGAACTCCGGTGTTCGGCGCAAGCCGTCACTCGGCCAGTTCGGCGAGCTGACGGTCGAACAGGCCCGGTCGCTGGCGCAAGACTGGCTGGCCGAAGTCCGGCGCGGCGGCGACCCCGGACTGGACAAGGCGGATGCCCGCAAGGCCCCAACGGTCAAGGAGCTGTGCGGCCGGTTCATGGATGACCACTCCAAGCCGCACAACAAGCCGAGCACCCAGGCCGGCTACCAGTACCAGATCGACACCTTCGTCATTCCGGCCTTCGGCACCAAGAAGGTTCACGAAGTCACGCGCAACGACATTACCGCGCTGATGAAGCGCATGGAGAAGTCGCCCACCCAGGCCAATCGGGTGTTGTCGCTCGTGCGCAAGATGTTCAATCTGGCCGAACTGTGGGGCTATCGGCCGGACGGCTCCAACCCGTGCCGCCATGTGCCCAAGTACCCGGAGAAAGGCTCGACCCGGCTCATTACCGATGACCAGATGGTCAAGCTGTTCGCCTATCTGGACAAGGCCGAGGCCGAGAACTTGGAGCATCCCATCCTCTTGCTGGCCGTCCGGCTGCAATTCGAGTTCGCGGCGCGCATGTCGGAAATCCTGCTGTTGCAGTGGGATTGGCTCGACCTGCCCAATGGCCGGGTGGTCTGGCCGGACAGCAAGACCGGCGATATGTCCAAGCCCTTGAGCGAGGAAGCCAAGCGGCGGCTGACGAGCGCCCCCCGCTATGGCGATTCGCCCTATGTCTGCCCGGCGATCATCGACCACCGCCAGCCCCTCAGTCCCCACACCTACTATCAGGGGTGGCGGCGCATCCTCAGCAATGCCGGCGTGCCGAAGGTCGGCACCCACGGCATTCGCCATCGCTCCGCGACCGACATTGCCAATTCGGGCGTCCCGGTCAAGGTCGGTATGGCGCTGACGGCGCACAAGACCGTGGCGATGTTCATGCGCTACGTCCACACCGAGGACGATCCTGTGCGCCAAGCCGCCGAACTGGTGGCGACCCGTCGGCAGACCATCACCGGAAAGCGGCAACCGCAGCCGCAGGAGGCCACGGCATGAGCGCCCGGACGCCCAAAGCCGCCAAAGACGCCGCCCTGCCTGCCGGCTACGCCGGCATCCACGGCGGCATCGTGGAACTGCTGGACGCCGCGCGCCAGGCGGCGGCGCGCAGCGTCAATGCGCTGATGACGGCCAGCTATTGGGAAATCGGCCGCCGCATCGTGGAGGCCGAGCAACAGGGCAAGCGGCGCGCGGGCTATGGCGAGCAGTTGATTGCCCGGCTGTCCGCCGACCTGACCGCGCGCTTCGGGCGCGGTTTCAGCCCGGACAATCTGGAGAACATGCGGCGGTTCTTCGCCGCCTACCCCCGGCCCATGATTTCCGAGGCACTGTCTCGGAAATCAGGCGACGAACCGCCTGCCGAGATTTCCGAGACAGTGTCTCGGAAATTCGCCCTGGCCGAGCTGGCGCAGGTGTTCCCGCTGCCGTGGTCGGCCTACGTGCGGCTGCTGGCGGTCAAGGACGACCACGCCCGCCGGTTCTACGAGGCCGAGGCGTTGCGCGGCGGCTGG
>SR_TP_S13solDRAFT_1000241_pt1 | contig 25480 bp, 16 predicted proteins | sample SodReaTP_S13sol_FD_11159 | JGI IMG/M metagenome (IMG submission 11159)
TACGCGCTCCCAAGCGGGAATAGCTCAGTTGGTAGAGCACAACCTTGCCAAGGTTGGGGTCGCGAGTTCGAGTCTCGTTTCCCGCTCCAGATTTCTCAAACCTCGGTTCTGCCGAGGTTTTTTGTTTCCGGGACAGGGGTGCTATGATCTGCGCCTCGTCTCGCACCCAGGCTGGGTGGCAGAGTGGTTATGCAGCGGCCTGCAAAGCCGTGTACGCCGGTTCGATTCCGACCCCAGCCTCCATTTTCCCCCTCGGGTTTCCTGATCCCCCGTCGCTGCGGCTACAATGCCCGCTCACATGCTGCTCTCCTGCCCGGATGGCGGAACTGGTAGACGCAGGGGACTTAAAATCCCCCGGCTTTTGCCGTGCCGGTTCGATTCCGGCTCCGGGCACCATCTTCCCCTGTGGCATCGAGACGACGATGCCTGTCACCGTGATATAGTCGTGCATGTGTGACCGCTCTTGCGGGCCACCCCCCCCCCGACTGTCCAAATGGTGACGAGGCACTTGATCCGTGGTCACAGACCCGAAATGCCAATCCGATTCCTATGTGCCCGTCGCCGGGTTCTCGCCTGATTCATCCCCGCTTGCATGAAATCCAGACACTGGCCCCTGATTGCCGGCTGTCTTGCCGGGCTGTTCACCCTGCTGGTGCTGGTCAGCCTGTATCAGGTGTGGAAGCAGCGCGCACAGGAGGAACAGCGGGCCGAACTGGTGGGTCAGCTGGGTAACCTGCGTGCGCGGCTGGAGTCCGAACTCAATGCGGTAATCCATGTGACCGACGGCCTGGTCAGCTACATCATGCTCAACCCGGAAATGAGCGAAGATGAGTTCCGCGCCATCTCCAGGATGCTCATCGAGCGTCGTCCGGGGCTGATCAGCCATTTCACCGCCGCCCCCGATAACATCATCACCTACCTGTATCCCGAGGAGGGCAATCGTGCCGCCCTGGGCCTGGACCTGTCGCGCCACCCGGAGCAGGCCGATTCGGTGCGTGACATGATGGCCCGGCGCTCAACGGTGCTGGCCGGCCCCTGGGAACTGGTGCAGGGCGGGCTGCGCCTGATCGTGCGCACCCCCATCTTCCTGGAGGAGGATGAGGGTCCTCGCTACTGGGGCCTGGTATCCATCCCCGTGGACATGCAGATGCTCTATGACGCGGCGGGTCTGCCCGTGGCGGAAATCACCCTGGATATCGCCATCCGTGGCCGTGATGGATTGGGCAGCCGGGGTGCAACCTTCCATGGCGATCCGGAGCTGTTCCGGGGCGACAGTCTGCGTCAGACAGTGACCATGCTGGGCGGCGAATGGGAGCTGGCGGCCCGTCCCCGGGGCGGCTGGGGCGTGATGCCCCCGGGGGGCTGGGTGTTGTGGTTTCTGGGACTGATGAGCGCGTTGCTCGCCGGCGTGCTGGTGTCCACCCTGGCCAGGCAGGCCCAGCGGGTACACGAGTCCGAGGGCAAGTACCGCACCCTGATGGAAAACCTCAGCGACGGTGCCTGCATTATCCAGGACGGCGAACTGCGCTATGTGAACCCCCGGCTGGCGGAGATCTTCGGTCAGCCGCAGGCTGCACTGCTGTCCCAGCCCCTGGTGGAGCTGGTGGCCACGGAGGATCGTGCCCAGTTCAGCCAGCTGGCTACCCGCATCTCCGAGCGTCCCGAGGCTCATGGCCCCCTGGAGACCGAGTTGCGCATCCGTGGACGCCGTGAGGACAAGCCCAGCTTTGTGCGCATGAATCTCAGTGCCATCCATTGGGATGAGCGTCCGGCACTGCTGGCCACCGTATCGGACATCGATGATCGCAAACGTCTGGCGGATCAGTTGCGGGAAAGCCACGAGCGGCTCAACGCCATTGTTCGGGCATTGCCGGACATCGCCTTTATTCTGGATGACCAGGGACTGTACCGGGATGTCTTCGGCGGCCTGGACAGTCGTCTCTATCACCGGGGGCAGCGTCTAATCGGCAAGCACATGCACGAAGTGCTGCCTGCGGAGGTTGCCGATCGTTTTCTGTCCCTGGTGAAGAAGTCCATCGAGACCGGCAGCCTGCAGACGGTGGAATATCCCCTGAATGCCGATCAGCTGAACACGAATCCAAAAGACGGCCCGGACGGCAACCTGTGGTTCGAGGCGCGCATCATGCCCATGGGTCCCCAGGTGTTCGATCGTCCGGCAGTCATCTGGCTGGCACTGAATATCACCGCGCGCAAACGCCTCGAACAGTCCATGCGCCTGCATGCCCGGGTCTTCGAGGACAGCAACGAGGGGATTTTCATCACGGATGCCAGCAACCGGATCATCTCCGCCAACAAGGCCTTCAATCGCATCACCGGATATGAGGTGGACGAGGTGCTGGGTCAGAACCCCGCCATCCTCGGTTCGGGCATGCACGAGCAGGATTTCTACAAGGCACTGTGGGAGCAGATCCTGGAACATGGGCGCTGGGAGGGCGAGATCTGGAATCGCCGCAAGGACGGGCGGGTGTATCCCCAGAACCTGTCAATCAGCGTAGTGCGCGACCCGGGTGGACAGATTACCCACCACATCGCCATCTTCTCGGACATCACCCGACGCAAGGAGGCTGAGGCCCAGATCCGCCACATGGCGCTGCATGACAATCTCACCGGACTGGCCCCTGCTGCGGGATCGTCTCGGTCAGGCCATGGAGCAGGTACGCCGCGACGGTGGACAGGTGGCCCTGCTGTTCATTGACCTGGACGACTTCAAACCGGTGAATGATTCAATGGGTCACGATGCCGGGGACCAGGTGCTCAAGGAAGTGTCCCATCGACTGCGTAATGTGGTGCGGCGGGTGGATACGGTGGCGCGCATGGGCGGGGATGAGTTCGTGGTCCTGCTCCAGGGCATTGAGCATGAGGCAACCGTCCACCAGGTGGCGACTAAGATCATCGAGGCCCTGTCAGCGCCGATCTTCGTCAATGGCCAGAGCTGCATGCTCGGCGCCAGCGTGGGCATCAGCCTGTACCCCCGGCATGGGGATGATCACAACGCCCTCATGCGGGTGGCGGATCGGGCCCTCTACCAGGCGAAGGCGGCGGGCAAGAACCGCTATCACCTGTCCCAGGACTGAGCCAGCTATGAGCCCTCAGTCTCTCCCGATTGCACCCACAGCCCACGATCGCAATGCAACAGGGTCCCTGCGCTGTTGACCACCTGTAGCTCCTGGCTGGAATAGCGGTCGTGGCGTCTCGGCTCAGGGTTTGCGCCTGAGGCCCCGCACCCTGTCCCGGACCGGGTGCAGGGCCTGAGTCAGTGCACGGGGCAGGGGCAGGGGATCGCCGTGCATCTGGCTCGCCAGCAGTTCCGCGGCAAGGGCTGCCGTAGCCAGGCCCCGGGAACCATGGGCAAGACTGAGATAGACCCCAGGCAGACAGGGGGCGTCGGGATAGTTCTGATGGGGTCGGCCATGATGCAGATCGGCATAGAGGGCATCGAAGGCCGACATGTCCGGCAGGGGGCCCACCAGTGGAACCCGTCCCTGACTGGTGTGGCGTAGGGCCGCACGCCCGTCGAGACGCGGGCTTAGATCCGCCAGCGCCCCGGGCCAGATCCGGGCCAGGGCCGCCAGGTTGTCCGCATGTTCCCCGGGTCGAAGATCCGTTGCCCTATCGTTGCGCACGAAGCTCGCACCACACACGTGTCCGGCAGCGGTCTGCGGCGTCACGTAACCCTCATAGCAGAGCACCCGGCGCAGATTGCGGCTCGCGGTGGTAGCCGGGAACTGGCTCAACTGGCCGCGCAGGGTGTTGGGTTCGATACCCCGGAGCAATCCCGACAGTCCCGCACCATTGGCCAGTACCACCCGTGAACTGCACGTGATCGTGTCTCCCGCCTCATCCACCAGTCGCCAGACATCGCCCTGGCGCATCAGGCCTGCCAGCCGCCTCCCGAACAGCACCCGGGCACCGGAGGTTTCCAGTTGCACGCGGCACAAGGCGGCCGGGTCCACCCAGCCCGCCCGGGGCAGGAACAGGCCGGGCAGCGCCAGGGGCACGCCGGCCAGCTCACTGGCTTCCTGTGGATCCACCCCGCGCAGGATCGTTTCCGGCAAGGCAAGTCGCTCGGCGATACGTGCCTGGCGTTGCGCCAGGCGCTTGCCGTCGGCCAGCCACAGGGCGCCGCACCAGGCCCGGGGCAGGATGCGGGTGTCTGCACCCAGGGCCTCGATCCAGTGTCTGGAGAATTCTGCCGCCTGAAGGCTGAAGCGGCTCACCACGCCATGGTCCGCGCTCAGGTGCGGCATGAGGATACCTGCCGGGTTGCCCGAGGCGCCCGTGGCCGGCCCCGGGCCCTGGTCCACCACAGTGATATCCCAGCCCCTGCGGGCCAGGGCAAGGGCCACAGAGGTGCCGGCAAGGCCCGCGCCGAGCACAGTCACCTGGCGTTCAGGGGCACTGGCGGCTTCGGGGATATGAAACCAGGGCGCTCGCGGGTCCTCGGGATGGGGCGAGGCCAGGCGCTGCCCTGTGAGGTGCTGCCATGAGTTGCCAGGGCCGGGGTGGGCTTCAATGCGAAAGCCTGCCGTCACCAGGCCATGGCGCAAAGGCTCATCTGCAATGAAGCTGACCAGGGTGGCCCCGGGCGGGCTCAGGCGGGCGATCTGCTGATAGAGACCAGGGTTCCAGTACCGTTCCTCGTGGTCCCGGGCGAAACCGCCCAGATACCAAGCATCCACCCGGGCATCGCAGGCCTTGAGACATTCACTGGGCTCGCCGTACATGAGGGTGAGGGTGACACGGTGTGCCGGGAAGATGAGGCGGTGAAAGCCGGGTATCGGCTCGGGGTAAAAGCCGAGCAGTTCCTGTCCAAGGCCCTGCAGCTGCGTGGGCAGGTCCTGCACCAGGCAGGCCATGTCCGTGGGGGTGAAGGGATGCGGCTCGACACTCAGGTAATGGAGCCAGCCCGTGCCAGGTTGGCTGCGCCAGCAATCCCAGGTGAGCAGGAAATTGAACCCGGTACTGAAACCGCTCTCGGCGATGGTGAACAGGTCCCGGCCGTGCCAGCGTTGCGGCAACCCGTTCGCATGAAGGAAAAGCTGACGGGATGCCTCCACACCCGGACGCAAACCTGTGTCTGCACTGTGGGACAACCAGGGCCGACCCGCGCGAAATTCCAGCCGTGCCGGTTCCAGGGCCTGGAGACCGGCGCGGCTGTCAGTTTCGGATGCCATGCCCCTTGTTGAGCAGGTAGAGGCTGAAGCTGAACAGGGCGGCAATGAAGCCCAGGATGATGGCGTAGGAGAGCCACAGGTTGATGTCGCTCACCCCCAGCAGGCCGTAACGAAAGGCGTTCACCATGTACAGGATGGGGTTGAGGTGCGAGACCCCCTGCCAGAACTCCGGCAGCATGGTGATGGAATAAAACACCCCGCCCAGATAGGTGAGGGGGGTGAGCACGAATGTCGGGATGATGGAGATGTCATCGAAGCTCTTGGCGAAGATACCGTTGATCAGTCCCGCCAGGGCAAACAGGATGGAGGTGAGCAACACCACCGAAAGGGTGATGCCAATGTTGTGCATGCTGAAGGGACTGAAGAACAGGGAGACCAGGGTGACGGCCACGCCCACGGTCAGCCCCCGGGCAACGCCGCCGGCGATGAATCCGAGAATGATGAGGCTGTTGGGGATGGGCGCCACCAGCATCTCCTCGATGTGATGCTGGAACTTGGAGCCGTAGAAAGAGGACACCACGTTGGCGTAGGAGTTGGTGATGATGGTCATCATGATCAGGCCGGGGACGATGAAGTCCATGTAGCGCAGGCCTTCCATCTCACCGATGCGCGAGCCGATCAGCCCGCCGAAGATGATGAAGTAGAGGGCGGTGGTGATGGCTGGTGGCAGCACCGTCTGCACCCAGATGCGCGAGAAGCGCAGTACTTCCTTGATGACGATGGTCTGGAAGGCGATGTAGTTGCCGCGCAGGTTCATGACGGGCGATTCTCCTTGACCAGGTTCATGAACAGCTGCTCCAGGCGGTTGGTCTTGTTGCGCAGGCTCAACACCTGCACGTCCGCCTGGGCCAGATCCGTAAACAGCTGGTTGACGCTGTCCTCCTTGCGAATGTCCGCCTCGATGGTCAGTTCATCCACCCAGCGCAGGGTGTGGCCGGGCAGTTCGGGCAGATGGGCCAGGGGTCGGGAAAGGTCCAGCACGATGGTCTCCACGTTGAGCTTGCCCAGCAGGCCCTTCATGGTGGTGTTCTCCACGATCTCGCCATGGTCGATGATGGCGATATTGCGGCACAGGCTCTCCGCCTCTTCCAGGTAATGGGTGGTGAGGATGATGGTGCGGCCCTCGGCGTTGATCCTGCGCAGGAAGGTCCACATGGAGCGGCGGATCTCGATGTCCACGCCGGCGGTGGGCTCGTCCAGGATCAGCAACTGGGGTTCGTGCACCAGGGCCCGGGCGATCATCAAGCGGCGCTTCATGCCACCGGACAGGTTGCGCGCCATCTCGTTGCGCTTGTCCCACAGCCCCAGTTCCCGGAGATAGCGCTCCGCCCGTTCATAGGCCTGGCGTCTCGGGATACCGTAATAGCCCGCCTGGTTGACCACGATCTCGATCACCGGCTCGAAGGTGTTGAAGTTGAATTCCTGTGGCACGAGACCGAGGCAGGCCTTGGCCGTGTCCTTTTCCCGCTCCAGATTGTGTCCGAAGATGGAGACCTCGCCGGCAGACTTGTTCACCAGGGAGGCGATGATCCCGATGGTGGTGGACTTTCCTGCACCGTTAGGCCCCAGCAGGGCGAAGAAATCACCCGGTGCCACGTCCAGGTCGATCCCTTTGAGGGCTTCAAAGCCGTTGCGGTAGGTCTTGGTGAGATGGCGGATAGAGAGGGCTTTGGACATTGTTTTTAAGGGATTTTCCGGCGAACTGATTAAGCGCTTAATGTTAACATGATGATCAGATTACGATGCGGATATCCCGGCTCCGGGTGCCGGTATCCGCGACACACTCCCCTTTAGAAGTGATCACTCCTATGCGTGAATGTTTCGTCCGCGATTCCGGTGAACAGCCGGTCTCCTTGGTTCCTGTCACCCCCGACACACTGGACGCCTGGCTGGGGGATCATCCCTCCCGGGTCAGTGCCTGGGTGCAGGCCACCGGCTTCAAGGCCAAACCCAACAGTGTCTGCGCCTTGCCCGATGAACACGGCCGTATCCAGTGCGTGCTGGCAGGCATGGACACGGAGTGCCCCACCTGGGCTCTGGCGGGGGCGGTGCGCAAGCTCTCCCCGGGTGTCTACCGACTGGAGACCGACCAGGACGCCGCCTGGCGTACCCAGGCCGCCATCGGCTGGGGGTTGGGAGCCTATCGCTTCGAGCGCTACAAGCCCGTGGAGAAACCCATGCCCGCCCTGTTGCTGGACGAGGATGTGGATGCCGATGAGGTCCTGCGGGTGGTGGATGCCACGGCCCTGGTCCGGGACTTGGTGAACACCCCTGCTCAGGACATGATGCCCCAGCACTTGGCTGAGGCCGCTCGTATGCTGGCCGATGCCCACGGCGCGGCCTTCAGCACGGTGGAAGGCGATGCCCTGCTGGACGAGAACTATCCCTGTATCCATGCTGTGGGTCGGGCCAGTGTTCATGCACCTCGCAAGGTGGAGCTGAACTGGGGCGAGGAGTCCCACCCGCGGGTGACCCTGGTGGGCAAGGGTGTGTGTTTCGACACTGGCGGCCTGGACATCAAGCCCTCCAACGGCATGCGCCAGATGAAAAAGGATATGGGGGGTGCGGCCCACGTGCTGGGACTGGCCCAGATGATCATGGCGGCCAGGCTACCGGTGCGCCTGCGGGTGCTGATCGGTGCGGTGGAGAATGCCATCTCAGGGGATGCATTCCGACCGGGTGATGTGCTCAGTTCCCGCAAGGGACTCAGCATCGAGGTGGACAACACCGATGCGGAAGGCCGACTGGTGCTCTGTGACCTGCTCACCGAGGCCTGCGAAGGCAAGCACAAACCAGAACTGCTATTGGATTTCGCCACCCTCACCGGGGCCGCCCGGGTGGCGGTGGGCACCGAGGTCGCCGCTACCTTCACCGATGATGCGAGCCTGTACGGGGAACTGGAAACCGCCGCCACACGCCTGGGAGATCCGGTCTGGCGCCTGCCCCTGCACAGCCCCTATCGTAGCAGCCTGGACAGCAGCGTGGCCGACCTCGTCAATTGCAGCTCCGGCGGATACGGCGGGGCCATCACCGCGGCGCTGTTCCTGAAGGAGTTCGTGGAGCCGGACATCCCCTGGATCCATTTCGATGTCATGGCCTTCAACACCCGCACCCGCCCCGGCCGTCCCAAGGGCGGTGAGGCCATGGGCATGCGGGCCGTGTTCGAGGTGATCCGCTCCCGCTTCGGCGGCTGAACGCCTGGTTCGTCAAGTCAACGGAAAAGCCACAATACAAAGGCGGGAGGCACGGGAAACAAGTCTCTCGAACAAGCTCACCCGCCTGGCGACCGATGGCATCTGCTTCAAGTTTCATCATTGCGAGGCAGATCGGCCTCCTTGGGCGTATGCTCAGATGACTGCCCGGCATAGCGTTCCTTGAGAGCGCGCACCGCCTGGTATTTGCTGCTCAACAGGTTTGCCTCCCCGAGCACTTCCACCAGACCCGCCTTCTCGAAGGCGCGGCGCACCGGTCGCTTCAGCCCACTGAACATCAGCGTGACCCCGGTCTTCTTGAGGTCCTCGGTAAGCGCGCGCAACTTGTCGGCGCCGGTGGCGTCCAGACGGTTGATACTGTCACCAAGGACCATCAACGCCTCGGCTTTGGGGAAGCGGGAGAGGGCATCCAGCACCGCCTCCTCGAAATGGGCCACGTTCATGAATACCAGCGAGGCATCGAAGCGCAACACCACGAAGCGGTCTGAGATGGGTGCCAGGTCGTGGGTGATGGCGCCGGCGAGCACGCCGTCCTTGCGCAGGCCCTGCATCTCCGAACGGGGCTTCACAGTGCCCACCAGGAACAGGAAGGTGGCCGCCAGCACACCGGCGATCACGCCGCCGGCCAGGTCGGGGGCCATGTACAGGGTGACAGCAAAGGTGAGAAATCCGGCCACGGCGTCGGCACGGTTGACCTTCCAGGCCTTGAACAGGATGCGAAAGTCGATCAGACCAAACACCGCGCTCATGACGATGGCGGCCAGCACCGACTGGGGCAGGTGATAGAGATACGGCGTGAGAAAGAGCATGGCCAGCATCGCTGCCAGGGCGCTGACGATGGCGAACAGCCCCGATTGGGCACCGGAACGGAAGGCCACTGCCGAGCGTGAGAACGAACCACTCACAGTATAAGACTGGAAGAAGGATCCGGCGATGTTGGCTAGACCCTGGCCGATGAGTTCCTGATTACCGTCGATCTTTTCTCGGGTCTGAGCCGCCAGGGCACGGGAGATGGAGGAGGCCTCCATGAAACCGATCAGGGCCATCACCAGGGCGGCCGGGAGTAGCGCCATGACCAGATCCAGGTCGAAATGGGGCACGGATAAGCTGGGTAACCCGCGGGGGATCTCACCGACCACCTGACCGCCGCTGCTCAGGCTCACTTGTCCTTGATTGATCGCCGCGGGCCGGTAGTAGGACTCACTGCGTTCGGCGATGCGCCAGCGTGTATCCATGTCCGGGGCCGTAGCCTCCACGGGTGCCAGGCGCATGGCGTGGCTTTCGGTTCTGAGCGCGTTGATCTCCTTCCTGAGCAGGCCCTGATTATGTTGCAGCTCAAGCTGGCGGGCTTGCAGCGACGCATCGAAGCCACCCCGGTCGCGTAACGCATCGAGCTCGGCGTTGACCTCGGTCAGTTGCACTGAGATCTCGTCTAGCCGCACATTTCCTCTGTCCCAGGCCTCCAGAATCTGCACCACCTCAGGGGCATCGATCCTGTCCAGGGGAGCGTCGGTCTTGCGTTCAAAGCCAATGGCTGCCGAGAGTGCGGTGCCCAGAACTACCACCACCAGCACCCACGGGATGCGGTTGCTGATCCGTCGTCCCAGTAAAAGAATGGCCAATGCGCCAAGGCCGATGAGCAGGGTCAGGAAATGGGCCTGTCCGATCTGCTCCACCACGTGCCAGAGGTCCACCAGGAAATTGCCCGAACTGGTGCGAGGCACGTTCATAAACGTGTTCAGCAGGGACAGTCCAATGATCAGGGCGGCAGCATTGGTGAAGCCGACGATGACCGGCTGTGAGACGAAATTCATGATCACGTTCATGCGGAACACACCCAGACCCAGACGCAACAGTCCCACCAGCAGGGCGAGCATCACGGAGATCTCGATGAAGCGTTCCGAACCCAGTACGGCGAAGGGTGCCACGGCCGCCGCTGAGAGTAGGGACAGCATGGCCGTGGGGCCGGTGTGCAGGAAGCGGGACGAGCCCCACAGGGTGGCGACTATCACCGGCACCGCGGAGGCGTACAGGCCGTACACCACGGGCAGGCCGGCCAGGGCCGCGTAGGCCATGCTCTGGGGGATCAGAACCATGGCCACGGACAGGCCGGCGATGAGGTCGCTGCGCACGGCGCGGGCGTCCATAGGGAACCAGTTCAGAAAGGGCAACAGGCGTTTGAGCCAGGGTGCGGGCATGTCAGGTCTCTTGCGGGTGTGGATTGCCGGGGCCGCCCCCGGTCCGTTGCTGTAGGGCCCTTCAGGCAGGTTTGCGGTCACGCTGGGTCACGGCCACCACGGGTACGTTCAGACCCAGGCTGACCTGGTGGGTCACACCATGGCCGGTATAGCCATCGGCGTCACAGACCAGGAACTGCAAGCGCGAGGTGCGATTGACCGCCCGCTGCACGGCATCGGTGTGCGTACCGCTCAGGTGGCGCACCTCGATGCGCCGGGTGGTGTCAAAACCCGCCGGCAGATGATCGGAGAGCTTGGCCAGTACCTGTGCCTCTTCCAGGAAACTGTAGACTACCAGGTTGGCGTCCAGCCGCTCGCAACTCTCCACGGCGTAGACGGTGGCCGGGGTCGAGAGCATGGTGCCGAGGATCAGGCCGATACGCACCCGGGAGGCGAGGGCAGGGACAGGGCCTTCTGAAGCGGCCGCCACGGCTTCGACCCCATCCAGGCGACCAAGCTTCTGCCGGGTGTTGAGAAACTCAGGCGCGTGTTCGTGTGCGAGGCCATCGAAAAACTGTTGCAGCAGGGTTCTGGACTTGGCCATGGTGTGTTCTCCGGTGTGAGGTTTGGGTCTGCACGACGGGCCGGATTCGGCCTGTCTCTATGGTGCTAGTGCAAGCCATGTGCCAAACTCTATTCCAATGAAAAACAGTCACTTGCAGAATGAAGTTCAGGCCCAAATTGTTGCATTACGCAACATCTCGGTAGCGTTCGTCCTGCCTGTGGCGCGCCCTGTAGCGGGCTGGATACCCACTTGTTGCCTTATGCAACTGGGGGCGCACTGATGCAACCCAGCCTGCAACATCGCATTCGCAACGCTTGGGTCGCCACAGTGGTGATCATGGCACTGGTGTCGCTGTTCGCCGCAGAACGTTTCTATCGATTCGAGGCGGGCCTGGACCAGGGGGACGTGGTGGCCGATCTGTTGCGTGACAGCCTGGAGATGCGTCGCCACGAGAAGCGTTATTACGTGGATGGCGATGCAGCAGACCTGCAGGCGGCCTCCGATTACGCCCGTACCTCCCTGGATCGCCTGAATCAGGCCCGGGAGCACTTGGCGCCCAATGCCCGACCCGGTGAACTCCAGGCCTTCGAGCAGGCCCTGGGCCGCTACATCGAGGAACTGTCACGCCTGGAGACCACTCCAGCCCCGGCCCTCACACTGAGCAGCACAGAGGATGTGCGCTCCGCGGGCAGCGAGGTGTCCTCACTGGCGAAAGTCTGGGTGCAACGGGAACGTGAGGCCTTGCATGCCTCGCTGCAGCGCAGCCGCTGGCAACTGGTTGCGGTGCTGCTACTGGCGGCGGGGCTGATGTTGTTGAATTTCTGGTGGTTGGCGCGGCAGGTGCTTTTGCCCCTGCAACGCATGGTCAGACGCCTGGGCCCGATCGCCGAAGGCCGCTATCGCCAGCTGGAGTTCAAGAATGATGCGCTGGAGTTCCGTGCCCTGGCCCAGGCGGTCAACCACATGCTGGACAACATCGAGCAGCGTGAGCGCAAGCGCGCCCACACCGAGCGCCTGATGGCGCTGGGGGTGCTGGTCTCCGGCGTGGCCCACGAGTTGAACAACCCGTTAGGCAACATTGCCTCCTCCCTGGATCTGTACAAGGAACAACTGGAGCGATCCCCCGGCCAGAGGGACGAGGCGCGCATGACCCGTTACCTGCGCCAGGCCCGTGAGGAGACCGGCCGCGCCCACCGCATCGTAAGTCTGTTGCTGGACCATGCCCGGGACCGCTCCGGCGAGCGTCTGGACTGCTCGCCCACGGCACTGTCGCTAGTGGTCTCTGGTGCCCTGGAGTGGAGCCGTCGCCAGTTGCGCAACCCGGATATCCAGGTGATCGACGGCGCCGACCTGATCGCCTGTGTGGCCCGTGAGCCATTGCAGCAGGCCCTGGTCAACCTGTTGCGCAATGCAGATCAGGCCGCCGGCCCCGATGCCCGGATCCTGCTGCGGGTGGCCCGTGAGCCCTTGCCCGCCTGGAACGGGGAGGGACGCTACAGTCTCGGACCGCTCTCTGAGCAGGCCCCGGTGGCCACGGACGGTCGTCGCCTGACCGGTCTTGCCATCCGGGTCAGTGATTCGGGGCCCGGTGTGCACCCCGGCGACATGGAACACCTGTTCGAGCCCTTTTATCGCACCAATCGCCGCCATGACAGCGAGGGCAGCGGCCTGGGCCTTTACCTGGTGGCGCAGATCATGGTGGCTCACGGTGGTGCCGTGAGTGTCGAGAATGGCCCTGCAGGTGGGGCCGTGTTCACCCTTTGGCTGCCGGAGGATCGGGATGCGTGAACTGCGTCTGCTGCTGGTGGATGACGAGCGCATCGCCCTGGACAACCTGGCCGACGTGCTCGACGGCCAGGGCTTCAGTGTGCAGACCGCCAGCGGCGGCGAGGCGGCCCAGGTGGCGCTGCAACGTCAGTCCGTTGATCTGGTGATCACCGACCTGCGCATGCCCGGCGTCGATGGTCTGGCCGTGCTGGCCAGTGCGCTGAAACAGGATCCTGAGACCCTGGTGATTCTGCTTACCGGCCACGCCACGGTGGAGACTGCGGTCGCCGCCCTGCGGGCCGGCGCCTATCACTACCTCACTAAGCCCTACGGACTGGAGGAGATCCGCGCGGTGGTGGCCGGTGCCCGGGAACGGCTGCTGGCCCGCAGGGTCCGCACCGGCGAGGCGGTGCAGGTTCGTACCGGACCCATAGTCACCTGTAGCGAAGGCATGCAACGCCTGTTGGCCACAGCTGCAGCGGTGGCGCCCAGTGACAGCAACGTGGTGATCCTGGGCGAGAGCGGCACGGGCAAGGAGCTGCTTGCCCGTGAGGTCCACCGGCTCAGCCGGCGCAGTGAGCAGCCGTTCCTGGCGGTCAACTGCGGCGCGCTCACCGAGGAGCTGCTGGACAGCGCTTTGTTCGGCCACGAGGCCGGGGCCTTCACCGGTGCCGCCAGGGCGCGACGGGGTTATTTCGAAATGGCCTCCGGCGGCACCCTGTTCCTGGACGAGTTTGCCGAGATGAGCCCGGCCATGCAGGTGAAGTTGCTGCGGGTGATCGAGAATCACGAGGTGTTGCCCGTAGGGGCCGAACGCCCACGCCCGGTGGACGTGCGCCTGGTGGTGGCGACCAATCGTAAGCTGGATCGGGAGGTGGAGGAGGGACACATGCGCCGGGATCTGTATTACCGGGTCAGCGTGGTCACCCTGGAGCTGCCTCCCCTGCGCCAGCGCCGGGAAGATATCCCCCTGTTGGCCCAGCACCTCTTGCGTCGCCATCGCGAGTCCACCGGCCGGGAGGTGCAGGGCTTCAGTGGCGAGGCCATGGAACTGTTCATGGCCTACGACTTCCCCGGCAATGTGCGGGAACTGTCCAACCTCATCGAGCGGGCGGTGCTGCTGGCACGGGGGCCGCTCATCGAGGTGAGTGATCTGCCGGACAACCTGCGCAGCCTGCGGGTCATCGCCCCCGGTGGTGATAACGGGACCGTGTCACTGGAAGAGCAGGAAATGAGCGCCATTCGCCGGGCCCTGGCAGAGACCGACGGCCACCGGGGCAAGGCCGCCGCCCTGCTGGGCATCGACCGGGTGTCCCTGTGGCGCAAGATGAAGCGTTACGGCATCGAGGCCTAGCAAAACACTAGACCACGCCCAGGTCCAGATTCGCCCGGGCGATCTTCTGCAGAGCGATGCGATAGGCGGCGGTGCGGTAGTCGTACTTGCCGTCCTCGCGGGCCGCCTGGATCTCCTGGAAGGCGGTACGCATGGTGTCGTCCAGGCCTGAGCGCACCAGGTCGGTCTCATGTGCGCCGCTTACCAAGGCGTCGTGCATCCACTCGGGGACCTGTTCCCCGGTCATCAGCTCCAGGGCCGAGACGATATGCTGGCCGCGCACCTCTTCAAAGCGTCGCTGCAGCCGGCCAAGGCGGATGTGGGAGAGGTTGCGGATCCATTCGAAGTAGGAGACCACCACGCCGCCGGCGTTCATGAATACGTCGGGCAGGATCATCATCCCCCGGCTGCGCAGGATCTCGTCTGCGTTGTAGGTCACCGGTCCGTTGGCCCCTTCGGCAATGAGCTTGGCCTGTATGCGTTCGGCATTGTCGCCGTTGATCACCCCCTCCAGGGCGGCGGGGACCAGGATGTCGCATTCCTTTTCCAACACCCGGGCGCCGTGCTCCACGTACTCCACGCCGGGGAAGCCCTGTACGCCACCGGTCTTGCTGATGAACTGGCGTACCTCCTCAACGGGAAGGCCTGTGTCACTGATCAGCGCGCCGTCCTGTTCAATGATGGCCGTGATCAGGGCGCCGTCCTCTTCCTGCAGGCTCTTGGCCAGGTGATAGCCCACGTTGCCCAGGCCCTGGACCACCACCCGCTTGCCGTCCAGTGAGCCGCTCAGGCCCGCTTCGGAGATAGCGGCCGGATGACGGAAAAACTCCCGCAGGGCGAACTGGATGCCCCGGCCCGTGGCCTCGACCCGGCCGCGGATGCCTCCGAACTGCAGGGGCTTGCCGGTGACACAGGCGGCGTGGTTGATGTCCTCGGGGTAGAGGTTCTTGTAGGTGTCCATGATCCAGGCCATCTCCCGCTGACCCGTGCCCATGTCCGGGGCCGGCACGTTGGTGGCGGGGCTGAGAAAACCCTTGCGGGCCATCTCCCGGGCAAAGCGTCGGGTGATCTGTTCCATCTCGTCACGGTCGTACTGGCCGGGGTCGATGCACAGCCCGCCCTTGGAACCGCCGAAGGGCACATCCACCAGGGCGCACTTGTAGGTCATCAGCGCGGCCAGGGCCTCGGTGGTCTCCTGGTCCAGGGTGGGTGAGTAGCGCAGACCGCCCTTGGCGGGCAGGCGATGGGTGCTGTGTACCGCCCGCCAGCCGGTGAAAACGCGGATCTCGCCGCGGATCTTCAGGGGGAAGCTGATCTGCAGGATCGCCTCACAGGACTTGAGCGCGCGGTCTGCACCGGGGGCCAGTTCCAGGCCATCGATGGCGCGATCCACCATAAGGGCGACGCTTTGCATGAAGTTGGGGGAGGGCGGTGCGGTATCTGCGGACATGTGGGGACCTCATCCGTGGGCATTCGGTTACAATCTAGCAAATTTAAGCCCTTGGCCGCTCGCCATGTGGCGTCCTGATCCTCCCTGCCTATGTCCCTATCCCCGCCCGGCCGTTCCCATGCTTCCCCCGTGACGCCCCTGTCCCGGCGCGTGAGCGTGGCGCCCATGATGGACTGGACCGATCGGCATTGCCGTTACTTCCTGCGCCTGATCTCCCGCCATACGCTGCTGTACACGGAGATGGTCACCACCGGTGCCCTGATCCATGGGGATCGGGAGCGCTTCCTTGCCTACCATGCCGATGAACACCCCCTGGCCCTGCAACTGGGGGGCAGCGATTCCGTCGAGCTTGCCGCCTGTGCCCGCATGGCCGAGGACCATGGCTACGACGAGGTGAACCTCAACGTAGGTTGCCCCTCTGACCGGGTGCAGTCGGGACGTTTCGGCGCCTGTCTCATGGCGGAACCGGACCTGGTGGCACAGGGTGTGGCGGCCATGAAGGCGGCCTGTGCACTGCCTGTGACGGTCAAGACCCGTCTCGGCATCGACGAACTGGACAACTACGAATACCTGACAGGCTTCATCGATACCGTGCACCGCGCCGGCTGCGAGACCTTCATCATCCATGCCCGCAAGGCCTGGCTGCAGGGTCTGAGTCCGAAGGAGAACCGGGACATTCCCCCGCTACGTTATGACTGGGTGTACCAGCTCAAGCAGGACTTCCCCGGGCTCGAGATCATCCTCAACGGTGGGGTGAAGGACCTGGACACCGTGGCCCAGGCACTGGAGTGCGTAGATGGGGTGATGCTGGGCCGCGAGGCCTACCACAACCCCTACATCCTGGCCGCCGTGGATGCCCGCTTTTTTGGGGATGCTCACCCGGTGACGGGACGACATGAGGTGCTGGAAGCGTTTCTGCCCTACGTGGATCAGGTCCTGGGCGAGGGCATGCACCTGCAGTCCATCACCCGGCACATCCTGGGGCTCTTCCAGGGCCAGCCCGGTGCACGCGCCTGGCGTCGCTATCTCAGTGAGAACGCCCATCATGAAGGGGCAGGCACAGAGGTGATCCGGGAGGCGGCCCGGCGGGTGCCGACCTGATCCCCCGTCCCCGGTGCATCACCGGGCCGGCTCGGGCAGCTTTCAGACCCTGACCCCGGGGCAGTCTGCGTGTGCAACGGGTGAGACCGATCAGTCGATGAATACGCCCAGGGCCTTCAGCAGCTGATCCCTCAATCCGAATAGTTCGTACAGCCGCTCCACGGCCTGGTCCTGATGACCCTGGTCCTGGAGTTCGCACAATTCCGTGGCCAGCTGGTGCACTTGGCGGTGCAGCAGATCCACCTTGCCGAAACCGGGTTGATTGGCGAAACCGGAGCGGTCCAGCCACTGGCCGAAATGACAATGATGGGCGCTCAGGGGCGGACGTCTGGAATCCCCTGAACGCAGGGCGGATTCCAGGGACTGCACCCAGGCCTGGTGTTCTACCCCTGCATAGAGCAGGGGCATGGCCTCGCGGCTCAGACGGCGCAGTCCGGGCCAGTGAGGTTCCGGTAGCCAGCTTTTGCACCAATCCGGAATCTCGGCGGCGGGCATGGGGCGGGCAATGCCGTAACCCTGGGCCTGTTCGCAGCCGATGCGCAGCAGCATGTCCCCATGTTCCACGGTCTCTACGCCCTCGGCGATCACCTCGCGGTTGAAGGCCTGGGCCAGGTTCATCACACCATCCAGGATGGCCAGGTCTTCCGGGTCCATGAGGATGTCCCGGATGAAGCTCTGGTCCACCTTCACCGTGCCGGCGGGCAGGCGCTTGAGGTAGGTAAGGGATGAATAGCCGGTGCCGAAATCGTCCAGTGACACGGCGACCCCCAGGGTCCGGCAGCGTTCCAGCAGCAGACTGATCTGGATCAGGTCACCCAGGGCACTGGTCTCCAGCACCTCCAGCTCCAGCATGGAGGCCGGTATGTTCGGCTGTTCCGCCAGCAGGCTGGCCAGGCGTTCCACGAAATACCCCTGGCGAAGCTGCCGGCGCTGACGTTAATGCTCACCGGCAGAGTGAGTCCCACGGCCTGCCAGCGCCGCATCTGGTCCAGGGCGCTGCGGATCACCCATTCGCCCACCTCGACGGCCAGGTGACTGTCCTCGATGATGGGCAGGAATTCCGCCGGGGGCAGGAGACCACGCTTCGGATGCTGCCAGCGGATCAGGGCCTCGGCCCCGATCACCTTGCCGCTGCGCATGTTGACCTTGGGCTGGTAGTACAGCACCAGTTCCTGATCCTGCAGTGCGCTGCGCAGGCGTTCCAGGTGCTCGTTGAGACTGCGCACGCTGCGGTCCATCTCCGCATCGAAGAGGTGGAAGCGTCCCTTGCCAGCGAGCTTGGCCTGGTACATGGCCTGGTCCGCCTGGCGCAGCAGCTGTTCCGCCGCGATCTCCTCGGACTGGGGATAGAAGGTCACGCCCACGCTGGCGCTGACCTGCAGGGCCTGGCCATCAATGGGCATGGGGCTGGCCGCAGCGTTCAGCAGCCGGGTGATCATGGGGACGCAATCGTCCGTGTCCGTCAGGTCCAGCAGCACGGCGACAAATTCATCACCGCCCAGACGGGAGAGGGTGTCTTCCTCGCGCAGTTCCCCGAGCATATTGCGGGATAAGGCCATGAGCATCTTGTCGCCGATGGCGTGACCGTGACGGTCGTTGATGGACTTGAAGCCGTCCAGGTCCAGGTACACCACGGCCAGATGCCGTGCCCGTCGCTTGGCCTGGGCCATGGCCTGGTTGAGACGGTCGGCCAGCAGCACGCGGTTGGGCAGGTTAGTCAGCGCGTCGTAATGGGCGATGTGCTCCAGCTGGCGTTCGTGTTCCTTGATCTCGGTGATGTCCGTGGAGATGCCCAGTAGCCCAGTGATGTTCTGCGCGTCGGATTCATCGCGAATGGGAGTCTTGATCTCCAGATACACCCGGTACTGACCGTTGGCGTTGAGCGTCTCCACCTCTTCCGAGGTTTGTTCCCCGGCGAACACACGCCTGTCGATCTCCCGCAGGTGTCGTGCGGTGGCGAGCGGGAAGAAGCGTTCATCGTCGCTGCCTGCCAGGGATTGCTGATCGCAACCGAATAGCTCCAGGGTGGCGCGGTTGGCGTAGGTGTAACGGGAGCGGGTGTCCTTCATGTAGATGTAAGAGGAGACATAGTCCAGGGCCACGCGGAAGCGCTGAGCCTCTGCGTGGGCCGCCAGCAATGCGATCTCCGCTTCCTTGCGCTCGGTGATGTCGGTGATATAGCCATACCAGCGGGTGGACCCGTCGGCTTCCCGATGGGGCAGAGCATCACCGTACAACCACAGGACTCGACCGTCCCTGAACCGGACCCGGTACTCCAGGCGCCAGGGTGTCAGGCTGCTAGCAGATGCCAGGATGGAATTCATGACCCGCTGGGCATCGTCCGGATGCAGGATCTCCAGCACCGGTGCTGCGGTGTCGCGCACCTCTTCAGGACTGACCTTGTAGATCTGGCGAATCGCGTCGCTGGCATACGGGAAGCAGGTTCGGCCATCGGGGAACAGCTGGTATTCGTACACCATGCCGGGCACACGGTTGGTGAGGGTCTGCAGCCGCTGCAGGAGTCTTTCACGCTCGCTTTCCAGTTCCTTGTAGGGGGTGATGTCCGTGTGGGTGCCGATCACGCGCAGGGGGCGGCCGTCGGCGTCACGGCTGAGCACCATGCCCCGGTCGAGGATCCATTTCCAGCTGCCATCCTTGCAACGCATGCGGTGTTCACTGGTGTACTCGGGCGTGCTTCCCTCCAGGCAGGCCTGAACCAGTGCGAGCGTCCTGTCCTTGTCCTCGGGATGGACCCGTGTTTCCCATTCCTCAAGCCTGTGGGCGATCTCCTCGTCGGCATAGCCCAGCATCGCCTTCCATTGCCGGGAAAAGAACACCGAGTTGTCAGCTGGATTCCAGTCCCAGAGACCGTCACCGGAACCTTCGATGGCGAAACGCCAGCGGGATTCGCTGTCCCTGAGTTCCGCCTCCTGGTCACGAATCTTCAGGGTGAGTTGATCGGCGATGCGCAGGGCCCGGGCCTGAGTGTTGCTCAGGTTAAACAGCAAGGCGAATAACAGGGCGGTCAGGGCCGTGCCGCTCAGCAAGGTGGCCCAGGCGGCGGTGTGGCTCAGGCCGTTGGCCGGGTCCAGGTGGTCGAACTCCAGGGCCCAGATGTGTCCGTTGAAGTCGATGCTGCGTTGCTGATGGAACAGGCTCGCAGGACGGACCCGTTCATCATCATGGTTCCTGAACAGCAGGTTTTGGCCCTCAACGGAGCCGTCGTAGAGGCGCAGACCCACTCCCTGACCGTCGATGCGCTCCCAGTTGCCGAGGATGCCTTCCATCAGGTCGTTCATGCGATAGGGGCTGTAGGTCCAGCCGATGAGGGCCGCCCGGCGCTGCTCCACGGTGTCCCGGGGTGCACCCTGAGCGTAGACGGGGACGTACATGAGCGTGCCCGGCTGCACGTCCACATCGGTCTCTTGTACAAGTTCCACCTTGCCGCTCAGCGCCGCCATGCCGGTGTCCCGGGCGTTGGCCATGGCCGCCTGGCGTACCGGCTCGGAAAACATGTCGTAGCCGAAGGCCCGCAGGTTACGACCGCTGAAGGGCTCCAGGTAGATGATGGCGCTGTAGAGCGCCCGGTCCCCGGCGGGCCTCACGGTGTACTCGTCAAAGCCCTCGGCGCGGATCCCGGCGATGTGGGATTCAAGGTCCTGCGGGGGGATGAGCTGAGCAAAGCCGATACCCTGGACCCCGGTGAGGAGGTGAGAGACGCGCAGCTTCTCCCAGTAGATGCGCCATTCCTCCCGGGTGACATCCTCTGAGGCATCGAAGAGGCCGGAGGCACTGCGCAGCATCAGGGCGTAGGTGCCCAGGCGCTCTTCGATGCGCAGGGTGATCTGGTCCGCTGCGAAGGCGAAGCGCTCCACAGCGTCACTCTCCGTGCGTTGCTTCACTTCATGGGCGAAGTAGGGGGTGATAAAGAGGCCGATGGCCAGTATCAACCAAGCGTGGAGGGGCTGTCGGGTGATATGACTTCGTGGCACGGTGAGTCTGTCTCTGCAGGCAGGTGAGGCTACTTTAGCAGGTCCATCACGGGACATTCAGAGGGACAAGCGCCCGTGCTCAGTGCCTGGTCTTAGTGATCTGATATTGGCAGCAGGATGCCGGCGATGCACAGCTCCAGGAGCAGATCCCGGGCCTCGGGCAGTGTGGCAGCGAGGTGCTGCAGTTCACGGCCGTCGTAGCACCACTGGTCGCAGATTTCACGCACCAGCGCCAGTGTCTGAGGCGAGTATCGGTGTTCGTGACCGTTGACGAACAGACTGAGTCCCTTGTCCGTGTGCATCCAGGCCAGCCGGGCAGCGCCGTGGCGTTCCAGCCGCACGCCCTTGTTCAACAGGGCTTGTGCCTGCGTCTCGTCGAGGGCCTCGGGCGGGGGCAGGTGTTCCAGCAGTTCCGCCTTGGGTTCCGTGAGATAGCGGCCCAGCCAGCGTTTAATTGAATCGTCATCGCTGTCCATGGCTCTGCGCAGACCGGACGTCAGACGATCCAGGGCCTGTGGCGTGATCTCGCCAGGGTGGGCCTGGGTGGTCAGATCCGAATCGCCGTAACGATCGCTGGCGGGCAGCGCCTCGTAGCAGGTATCTGCCCAGGCGGCCATAAGGTCCCGCCAGGCCGGTGCGCGAAAACCCACGGACCAGGTCATGCATGGTCCGACGGCCACCCCGTGATGGGGCACCCGGGGGGGCAGGTACAACATGTCGCCGGGTTCCAGCAGCCATTCCTCATCGGGAGTGAAATGCTTGAGGATGCGCAGCTCGATGTCCGGCAGGAAGTTGTCCGCACCGACAGCCTGGTTGGAGATCTGCCAGCGGCGCTGACCCTGGGTCTGGAGCAGGAACACGTCGTACTCGTCTACGTGGGGCCCTACGGAACCCCCGGGGGCTGCGTAGCTGACCATAAGGTCGTCCATGCGCCAGTCGGGGATGAAGCGAAAGGGTTCCAGGTAGCCGCGCAGATCCGGCAGGTGTTTCTCCAGGTCCGAGACCAGCAGGGTCCAGTGGGATTCGGGCAGGGAGGTGAAATCGTCCTCATCGAAGGGCCCGTGGCGCAGCTGCCAGGGACCGTCATCACCGTATTCGCGCACCAGCCGGCTGATCACCGCCTCCTCGCAGGCCAGCCCCGCCAGTTCCTCGGGGGGCAGGGGCGACTCGAACCCCGGCATAGCCTGGCGCACCAGCAGCGGTTTCTTCTGCCAGTAGTCGCGCAAAAACTCCCGGGCGCTGAGTCCACCCAGCAGGGTCAGCGGTTCATCGGGGTTGATGGCCATCGGGTTGCTCTGGTTGGGGAAAGACTTTTCAACGCAAAGGCGCGAAGACGCAAAGAACGCAAAAAGTCTTTTGAATTAATTTCAAAAAAACCTTTGCGCCCTCTGCGTCTTTGCGCCTTCGCGTTGAATGTTTTTGTACTACGTCAAATACGCCTTGCCTGATCTGCGGCGTTGCCGATGTAGGTGGCCGGGGTGAGTTCACGCAGGCGGACCTTTTCGGCCTCGGGGATATCCAGGCCGTCCACGAATACGCGCAGGGCGGCGGCATCCACCCGCTGACCCCGGGTCAGTTCCTTGAGTTTTTCGTAGGGTTTCTCGATGCCGTAGCGGCGCATGACGGTCTGGATGGGTTCGGCCAGCACTTCCCAGTTGGCGTCGAGATCCGCGTTCAGGGTGGCGGCGTTCACCTCCAGCTTGCCGATGCCCTTGAGTGCCGCCTGATAGGCGATGCTGGACCAGGCGAAACCCATGCCGATGTTGCGCAGTACGGTGGAGTCGGTGAGATCCCGCTGCCAGCGGGAGATGGGCAGCTTGCCGGCCAAGTGTTCGAGCACGGCATTGGCCAGACCCAGGTTGCCCTCGGCGTTCTCAAAATCGATGGGGTTGACCTTGTGGGGCATGGTGGAGGAGCCCACCTCGCCGGCCACCACCTTCTGCTTGAAGTAACCCAGCGAGATGTAGCCCCAGACGTCACGGCAGAAATCCACCAGGATGGTGTTGAAACGCGACACGCCGTGAAACAGTTCGGCCATGTAATCGTGGGGCTCGATCTGGATGGTGTAGGGGTTCCATTCAATACCCAGGTCCGTAACGAAGTGCTGGGCGAAATCGGCCCAGTCCACGTCCGGATAGGCGCTCAGGTGAGCGTTGTAGTTACCCACCGCGCCGTTGATCTTGCCCATCAGCGCCACACCGGCCACCAGGTCCCGCTGACGCTTGAGGCGGTGAACCACGTTGGCCATCTCCTTGCCCAGGGTCGTGGGCGAGGCGGGCTGGCCATGGGTGCGTGACAGCATGGGCTGGTCCGCAAGCTCGTGGGCCAGCTTTTTCAGAGAAGCGATCACCTCATCCATCAGGGGCAACAGCACCTCGCTACGCCCGTCGCGCAGCATCAGGGCATAGGAGAGGTTGTTGATGTCCTCGGAGGTGCAGGCGAAATGAATGAACTCGGAGACCGCTTCCAGCTCCTTGTTGTCGGCGATCTTCTCCTTAAGGAAATACTCCACCGCCTTGACGTCGTGGTTGGTAGTGCGCTCGATGTTCTTCACCCGACGGGCGTCTTCCTCGCTGAAGTCCCTGACGATAGCGTCCAGCAGGTTCAGGGCATGGCCGCTGAGCTGTGGAACCTCGGTGATCCCATCATAGCCAGCCAGGGCCTTGAGCCATGATACCTCCACCTGTACCCGATAGCGGATCAGGCCGAATTCGCTGAACACGGGACGCAATTCCTCAGTGCGGGCGCCATAGCGCCCATCCACGGGGGAGATAGCGGTGAGGGATGAGAGGTCCATGAATCGACTCCGGTTTCGTAACGCGTGAAGGCGCTGGATTATACTACAGGCTAGGCGCCTGTCGGACTTAGGTGCCCGTAGCGAGCCGAGTGGGGGAGCGGGGCCATTTTTTCGGTCGTTTGAGGAGAATAGTCATTACTATTTGACGAAGAGGATCGGGAAAATGGACCGCTATACTGCCGGCGCAGTAGGAGCAGCCTAAGTCCGACAGGCTCCTAGTAACCGAAGATGCCCGAGACCGGAGGCCCGCATGAGTGACCAGAAGACCCGAACCGAACGCGACAGCATGGGCACGGTGGAAGTCCCCGCGGAGGCCTTCTACGGGGCCCAGACCCAGCGCGCGGTAGATAACTTTCCGGTCAGCGGGCTTGCCATGCCGGGAGGTTTCATCCATGCCCTGGGCCACATCAAGGGCGCCTGCGCCCGCGCCAACGCCGCCCTGGGGGCCCTGGACGCGGATGTGGCCAAGGCCATCGACGGGGCCGCCCGGGAGGTGGCCGAAGGGCGTCACGATGCACAGTTTCCCATCGACGTGTTCCAGACCGGTTCCGGCACCAGCTCCAACATGAACGTCAACGAGGTGATCGCCCACTTGGCCTGCGAGCGTCTGGGCAAGCCCGTACACCCCAACGACCATGTCAACCGGGGCCAGAGCTCCAACGACGTGGTACCCACCGCCATCCATGTCTCGGCACGACTGGCCCTGGTCAATCACCTGCTGCCGTCCCTGGACCACCTGGCCCTGACCCTGGAACGCCGCGCCAGCGAACTGCGCGACGTGGTCAAGACCGGCCGCACCCACCTCATGGACGCCATGCCCGTGACCCTGGGTCAGGAACTGGGTGGCTGGGCCAGGCAGATACGCAATGGTCTGACGAGGCTGGAACGCAGTGGAGACGGTCTGCTGGAACTGGCCCTGGGCGGCACTGCCGTGGGCACCGGCATCAACGCCGAGCCCGGCTTCGCCAAGCTGGTGGCCGAAGAGCTGCAGCAGACTACCGGCGAGATCTTTCGCAGCAAGCCGGATTTCTTCGAGGGTCTGAGCGCCCAGGACACGGCGGTGGAGATGAGCGGTCAGCTTCGCAGTGTGGCCGTGAGCCTGATGAAGATCGCCAACGACCTGCGCTGGATGAACTCCGGGCCCCTGGCGGGGCTGGGGGAGATCAGTCTGCCATCACTGCAGCCGGGTAGCAGCATCATGCCAGGCAAGGTGAACCCGGTGATCCCGGAATCGGTGGCCATGGTGGCCGCCCAGGTGATGGGCAATGACGCCACCGTGGCGATCGCCGGGCAGTCGGGTAATTTCCAGTTGAACGTCATGTTGCCGGTGATTGCCCACAACCTGCTGCAGAGCACCGAATTGCTGGCCAATGCCTCCCGCCTGCTGGCGGACAAGGCCATCGCCGGCTTCACGGTCAACGAGGCCCGCATTCGCGAGGCCCTGGATCGCAACCCCATCCTGGTCACAGCCCTGAACCCCATCATTGGCTACGAGAAGGGCGCGGCCATCGCCAAGAAGGCCTACGCCGAAGGCCGCCCGGTGCTGGACGTGGCCCTGGAGGAAACAGAGCTGTCCGAAGATGAATTGCGCCGGCTGCTGGATCCCAGCAAACTGGTTTGAGGGTAAGGCGGGAGGGGTTAGGGGGTAGGCGTAAAGCCCCCCTACGCTAGCCCCTCTGAACGCGTGAGGGGCTAGGGGATAGGGGGGTAGGGGGTAGGCGCAAACCACCCCCACCCTAGCCCTCCCCCTGAGGGGGAGGGGATTTATGCTCTGGACGCCTGACGCCTGACGCCTGACGCCTGACGCCTCACGCCTCACGCCTCACGCCTCACGCCTCACGCCTCACGCCTCACGCCTCACGCCTCACGCCTCACGCCTCACGCCTCACGC
>SR_TP_S13solDRAFT_1000242_pt1 | contig 25385 bp, 26 predicted proteins | sample SodReaTP_S13sol_FD_11159 | JGI IMG/M metagenome (IMG submission 11159)
CCTCTCCCTGAAGGAGAGGGATAATAAACCCCCCTCCCCCGCTATGCGGGGGAGGGTTGGGGAGGGGGCCCTTGCCACTTGAGACTAGCCACTAGCCACTGCCTTCAATCCCTAGCCCGTTAATGGGACAATACCCCCCTCGCTTCATCACCACCGGTCAATCCCATGCAAGTCATACTCGCCAACCCCCGCGGCTTCTGCGCCGGCGTGGACCGGGCCATCGACATCGTCGAACGGGCCCTGACACTGTTCGGCAAACCCATCTACGTGCGCCACGAAGTAGTCCACAACAAGTTCGTGGTAGATGACCTGCGCAACAAGGGCGCGGTCTTCGTGGAAGAACTGGACGAGGTGCCGGATGGCGCCACGGTGATCTTCAGCGCCCATGGTGTTGCAAGAAGCGTGGTGGAAGAAGCCGAACGCCGTGGCCTCAAGGTCTTCGACGCCACCTGCCCGCTGGTGACCAAGGTGCACATGGAAGTCACCCGCCATGCAAAACGCGGTGAAGAGGTCATCCTGATCGGCCACGCCGGGCACCCGGAGGTTGACGGCACCCTGGGCCAGTACGACCGAAGCAAAGGCGGGGACATGTACCTGGTGGAGTCCGTCGAGGATGCCGAACGCATCCAGGTTAAAAACCCCGATGGCTTGGCCTACGTCACCCAGACCACCCTGTCCGTGGACGACACCCTGGGCATCATCGAGACCCTCAAGCGCCGCTTCCCCAACATCCAGGGCCAGAAGCGCGACGACATCTGCTACGCCACCCAGAACCGCCAGGACGCTGTCAAGCAGCTGGCCTCCGAATGCGACCTGTTCCTGGTGGTCGGCTCACCCAACAGCTCCAACTCCAACCGGCTGCGGGAGATCGCCGAGAAGCTGGGCGTGGAGGCCTACCTGGTGGACAACGCCGGGCAGATCGAAGATCGGTGGCTAGAAGGCAAGACCCAGGTCGGCGTCACCGCCGGCGCCTCGGCCCCGGAACTGCTGGTGCAGGAAGTCATTGAACACCTCAAGATGGCCGGCGTGAACACCGTGCGAGAGCACGGCGGTAAGGAAGAAAGCATTACATTCTCACTGCCAAAGACGCTGCGCTGAAACACTGACCCCAGAACCAGACGCGGCCCCATGATGGGGCCGCGTCTGGTTCTGGGGTCAAAGCCCAGGCTAGCGCCAGCAACGCGGATTAGTCGCCGGATCCGGCGTCCTTACACCGGCTTGATTAAGCGTCAAAGTGCCACATGTATGCCCCACCTGAGGTCCTCCAGGTGCAGGTACCGCACGGAGGACGTAGGCATTAGCAGTGGGCGCTGCCGGAAAAGATAAGTTGTAGGCCACCGTGCCACCGTCCCTTGGAGACACCGTGAAAGGCAAGGTCACACCGACATAGGTATTGTTCAGTGAATATTGCCGCTCCATGAACTGCGCCAGCTCCATAAGATCACCCTGGGCCGTAGCCATGCGGCTGTCCTGGATATAGCGCGTGTAGGCTGGATACGCGACGGTCGCCAGGATGCCGATGATAACCACAACGATCATCACCTCGATCAGCGTGAAACCGCTCGTTCTTTTTTGATAGCACAGCAGGCTCATCTCCTAATCCTCGACGATATCGTCACTTCAACCAGCTCAGGCAGGCGGTCATGCTTGCCTTCGTTCACCGTGAACTGCACCTCCATCCCGACCCTCAGGTATCCGACCACGGTATGCGCAACAGCAGGGTGACCGTTTAAAACCATGCGTCCCGGAACACGAAATTCCCTGTCAGATATCACAACGGTCATACGATCTTGGTTGATGCCGTCAATGGTGCCCCTCTCCGGAGACAAATCATCCGCATGGACAAGTGACAAACCACTTATCAAATGAAAGAACAGGAGCAACGCAGCCAGAGCTATACCGTGATTCATGCCAACCTCCAAAGCCCGACGTTCAACGTAACTGCCGCCATGATTGGCGACCAGATGACTGTCCACCCGGCAGACCGCGCAGGTCGTCACCCTGTCCGCCGAAAATGTGGTCGATGCCCGTGTCCGGGTTCAGGACGGTCGTCGGTTTCTCTCCCCCGCCAAAACCGACACCGCTGGCGGGCAGATCATTCACATCATCGTCGCTATCGAAGAACCCGTCTTGGTTAAGATCAAATACGGTGTAAGGCACAGCCCCACCGGTAGCGAGCATGATGTCCATTAGGAAGCCGCGGCGGCCAGTACCGCAAGGGTCTTCGTCAGGGATCATTGTGGCAAAACGGACGCGATCACCAACAGGTCCGGACGGGAATGTGGGCTCACTGATGACCCGTTCACCCTGGTTGTTGCCCTCGTAAACGAGATCCAGATACCAACCCTTGTCAGCCGTGGTCACCACCTCTTCGGACACTTGACGTAGCGTATAGGTCACATCCCCATCTGACGTGGTGAATGTTTGATCGCCCTGCCAGACAATCTCCTGTTCAATAAGATCATTCCGACTGGCGATGGCGACGCCATTCTGGTCCTTAATTCCATAGAGACTCTGAGCCTGTGGATCAGTCAAGTCTCCATCCTGTGTTCGAAAGTAGCTTCCGGTGCCAAAGAGAACCATGAGCGTACCCTGTTCTGTGGGATGTGATGTCACCTGAGCCCTGGCCGTAATAGGCTGAGGCACACTACTCGCATCACGCGCCTGGAAAAGCACCTTGCGATTCCCGGAGTTATCCCATTGGTTCGGGGTAGTTGATGACACGTCGAAGCGCCACATCCGCCCTTGAAGATCTCCTGCATATATCAGGCGCGCATTGAGATCGCCACTGGGAGCGTCAGTTACCACCACGGGCGCCAAGCCATTCGGCGTCGTAACGTTGCCCACCCCCGTATCCGCAAATACGTAGGATGACGGGTTCCCGATGGGCACGATAAACAGACCGGCGGTGTGATTGGCGCTGTTGTAGCCGTTTCCGAACACAGCAGCCCACTGACCGTTTCGCATGCGCACGATCGACGGATTCGACACACCATAACCCAGTCCGGGGTGAGTGAATTCCCAAAGCACCTTGGACGCATTGAAGTTCGTAGGATCGGTGACATCCAGCGCAAAGACCGTCCGTCCGCCGGCACCCATGGTACCGATAAGGACAGTCTTCCAACTTCCGCCGACATAGACGTCGCCAATGGTCGCAGCGCCATCCACGTAATATCTGTGGGCGTAGTCCGGATCCATCAGGCGATTGATGCGGGCGTGTGCGTGCCCGGTTTCCGGCAAAAGCAGCTCGGAAGGCATGTATGCGAAGAGCTCTTGACCACTGGTGCCATGGAAGGCGTGCAGCAAACCATCGTTTGCCCCGACGTAAATGACAGATGGCCGAGAAGAGTATGGCGTAGTCGAGCGGAAGGTGGTGTAGGACGAGCCCACAGCACCAGGCAGCACACCGTAACCCAGATTCGGCCGGCCGACGAACTGTGGCGAGGAGTGCACGATGTCACCCAGAAGCCGCCGTTCTCCCAGAGGCGTAGTGCGACTCCGGAAGTCCGCTACCGATTCACCGCGCAGCCAATCGACGCGATCATCACCGCGACCATCAAGAGAATCGTCAGTGGCATGGTTCAATGCCGCCTGCTGCGCTGGGCTCAACAGAGAGACCTGCATCGATACCGGATTTCCGGTGGCACTGTTCGCTGTGTACAACTTGCGCATGGAGGGCGAAATTGCGGCAAGCTGGGCTTCGGCATCCCAGGCGAGTGCCCCAACGCTGCCGTCGCCCATGATCTGGAAGGCCTTCAGTTCGCCGCTCCAATCCCCGCTACGGAAACCCGTGAGGTAAAGCAAGGTATCTGCCTGAATGACCGCCGCGCTGGCGGCCGCGGAGGTGGCCGAATCCTCTACACGCCCGATGATATCTTCCAAGACCTTGGCCAACTCGGTGGAGAAAGCAACAGGGTCTTGGGCGCTAAAGAAACCTCCGCGACTGTTTACTGCAGCATGCAACAGATCATCAATTTTGGCCGCGTTACTATTGTAAGGGTTAGGCCAGCTGATCGCCGTGCCGTCCGTTACTGCCTGCCATGCATCATCAGGATTAACGGACCCAGTCACCCCTAAGCCAATCCCATAGGTCACCATATGCTGCCAGAATGCCGGGTTGCGGGCTGTGTTGGTTGGGACGTTGTTTTCCAGATCAGGCCGCAGATCGTTCTTCCAATAGTACATGGCCACGTCTGCAAGCGTGTTCGAAACGTTGTCCCTAAACGGATCAGCTGGGACATACTGCAAGTTACCGCCGTTCGGATTTATATGAACCGGCCCGGACTCGTTATCGGCGTTGCCAATAGCAGCAGCAGGATCACCACCATTCCAGTATCCATCCGTCATCAAGATGGAAAAACTCTGGCGGCAGGTTAGATCTTCGCCACCCGGACTGCCTGGGGTTGTACTCCAAGGGCCGTGACTGTCGCTTCGTCTGAAATACTCTCCCGCGGACTCAAGTGACCTTCTAAGGGGCGTTCCAGACGCTGGGATATCTCGGTCATAGAGCAATTCAAAGAAAGTCTGTCTGTCCGCTCCGGAAAAGGTGCGGACTCCGCGCACGATCTTTTCGGTTGTTACGGTGTCGATACTCGAACTGCCCGCATTGATCGCAGCATAACCGACACGCACATTCTCCGGTTGCTCAGCAAAGGCCAGGCCGATGCCACCGCGTGCCGCGAGGATCCGTGAACGATAGTACGTGTACCAGTTGGCAAAGTTTTGAATCTCTTCGTCATATGTACAGGTGGCTGTTATTGCTGCGCTAGCGCAATCGGTTCTGCTCTCGCGACCGTGGCCCGAGTAGGAGGGGCTTTCTGATCGTATCTCAACCTTCTCGTAATTACTGAAGTCGTAGCTATCGGAACCGTCGTGCCAATAATAGACTGCCGGCCAGTATGTCTGGGACTCAGTGAAATTCGCACAGTCTGAGAAATTAAACGTACCGTTGATATTGCGCGTAATGGTGTTACAACGCCGCCATGAACCGTTGCGCGTATTGTTGGCCGTGAGATTACGATCACCTCGCGCCGCTCGCATCGGATTGTGCAGCGCGGCAGATGGATTGGCATTGGGCATAGGCCCGGAACCATCGACTTTAGGCCAGGGACTGTATGTCACTCCTGGATTGTAATAAACGGTGTTGCCAGCAGGCGATCTCGCGAATGCATTGTAGGGATTGTCAGCAAAGGTCGGCGCTCTGTCCGTGTAATTCCCGGCACTATATAGGTTATCAATGCGGCCGTAGACGTAATAAGCGTTACTGCTAATATGTTCATCGGGCATAATTTCCCAATGCATCGACCCCGAGTCGTCGAGGATGAACATGATGTTCGGATCAACGCTCGTTGTTAGAAACAATGGCACATTCGCAATATTCACGTTTGCTTGTGCGAGACCCGGAGACACGACCATAAGGGCGAAAGCCATCCCTGCCAGAGCGGCCCGAACATGCTTAACCCACTTGACATCTTTGCTCTTCATTGCCATTTCTCCCCGTTATCCTCTCGCAACACCAACAGCTACTGGCATCACAACCGATTCCTTAGGCTATCTCCGACCCGGACATCTGGGTTCCTGTTAATGGTCATTCCCCGCCATATCCAGCCCCGACGGACCCGGCACAACCAAATCTAACGTACCGGTCATTCGCATGTGCCACCCGGTGAAAAGTTGGAACGCAGGACTACTACGGCGGCATCAGATCCACCAACACCCCGGGTTGTTATCGGATATATGCAACGGAATACCGGCGGAAGCTCACTGCCTAGCCGCTGAAACTGGGGTGGCCCAACGTGGAACACCGGCTGGGCTGCAAGCTGGAGGCCGTCAACTGTGACGGTATCTGTAGCCCCGCTCCCATCCCAGTTCGCGGGATTTGCAAGTTCGGTTGCGCTCGACAATGTCGCGGCATTGTTCGCCACCCACTCTTCCGCTTCCCTGAGCGCTGCCTCTGCTGCCTGAAATGCGAGATTCCGATCTCGCTCATTTCCGGCCATCCGCTCTTGCAATGTTGTGGTTTGCATGGCGGTGACACCGATGAGCGTCATCAGCAGCAGGAACACGAGCGCAATCACCAGGGCTGACCCTGATTGGCGCCGAACATCGCGCGTCATCTCAGACTTTCTCCGGAGACTCATGGCAGTCGGTTTCTCAATCCAATCGTCGTGGTAACGATCTGTCTCAACCGCCGGTCTGGTGGCGTGAAGGTGACACCGTTGAATGTAATTTGTTGTGGTGCATCGATCACATTGTTCTCAGGGCTCACCAGCAGCATGGACAGTCGGACGCTTAGGACGTCCTGCCAGCGATTCGCGGCTGCGACCTCACCTGCATTCATGTACGCGTCGACCTGCAGGTTGGCACTCGTATCAACACCGTAGAGGATCTGTAGGTCCTCCACACCTTCAACCAGTTCTTCCGAATTGGCCTGACCGATTCTCCGGTACAAGGAAGGCACAGGTGTAGAAGCATCTCGGAACGCCACGAAATACGAACGCTCCCGATAGGCCATGACCTCGGCGCCCTGAAAGTAGACCTTTGACAGGAAATTCTGCGTGTTCATGCTTGATGCATGAGCGATCGTAGTGCCGCTCGCGCCGCTTGAGACGTTTGTCGCCCTGAAGATATCAATCGCCGTACAGTCGGACACCATCAACACATCGCCGGCCACCCATCCGCCGGCATTGGAATCCAGTTGTGCATTTGCATTCTCGACCTTTTGCGCATTGAGCTGACCCACTGCGTCGCTGCCTCCACGCAGGATGAGGACATCGGTTCCAGTCAGGACCTCGCGGGTCCCAATCATAGTGCCAGAAGAAACATCGTCCATGCCTTCGACCTGAAGGGCTGGATCGAAATCGCCAAGCGCCGGCGGATTCGCGATATTGGATATGGGCACTGTGCCCGTCCGTGCACAGCCAGCGTAGCCCGCCATGCGCACATCATGACTGAGTACGTTAACGGCATAACGCCCGTTCTCCTGCACGCGCGACATGGCATCATTGAACCTGTAGGCTACCTGGGAGCCCGTGAAGATGCTGATCACACCCGCAGTGAGGATCAAGGTGATCACTAATGCGACCAGCAATTCAACCAGCGATATGCCCTCCTCGCGCCTCATCGGGATCTGTCTGTTTTCTATTTGAGGTAACTTGCCCATGCTATTTAGAGCCTCGTACGGAACTGGAACTGGCGGTAGTTCGCCGGTATGCCGTCGCGGTCCTCATCCCAGCGCACGACTATCGTGACGTCAATCTCGTTGTAGGCTGGGACTGCGTTGGGAGAGATCACTACCGTTATAGAACCCTCGCCCCGTGGCAACAGACAGTCGATCTGGGCAAGCCACTCGGTAGTGTCCTGCGCGGCCATTGAACCACCACTGGACTCGCCGCAGTTCGCACTGTCGAATCCCCCGGTTTCGTAATTGGCCGCCTGTGCACGGTTGGCGCGCATGCGGTCGGCTATGTCGTAGGCAAGGAACGTAGCCTGGGTCCTCAACTGCGCATCGTGATTGAAACGCAACGACGAAGCCTGGAGCCCGGCAAGACCTAACAACCCGATAGCCAGCACTAGGACGGCGATGAGCACTTCGACGAGCGTGAACCCGCGCTGCGACCGTGAAATACACGCCACAACGGCCAGCGGATTGTGAGGGCTGTGAGACATGGACTCGCTCATGGTCAACAATCGGTCCTCGTAACGCTAACGCGTCCGGTGTTGATAATCTCGACAAGCCGTGCCCGGCCCGTCGCGCCAGCAGTGCAGTCATCCGGTTGAATCAGGATGAGGAGGTTTCCAGCCGGGGCAATTTTCTCGCCTCGGCCGTCGAAACGCAGTGTCGCCGGGCTCCCGTTCACCGCCATACGACGCATCTCTGTGTATTCACGAATACTATCGTTGCCAGCACAGTCCACACCCAGATGAACGCACCAGCCATCACCAAAATCACCCCCGACCGGCGTGACACGCACTTCGATACCCCGCTTGATGGCCTCGCTGCGCGCAAGATTCAGCGCCGACACAAGCTCATTGGTCTGAGTGGTCACCCGGTTGTTCTGGATCAGGCTCCAAAACCCTGGCACCGCGATGGTGGCAAGGATCGCCACCATCGCCAGTGTGATCATTAATTCAATCAGGGTGAATCCGTCAGATCTTTTCATGCCACAAAGTGTAGACACCTCATTTTGGGGTGTCTCCGTGCATTCGATGAACGGAGGGATTTCGACCGACGACCGGGCAGCTGACGCTCAAACGTAAAAACTTCCGACACGAATCAGCAGATGGACGGCTCTATTCTCGGGCGCCCGGTGCGACTGATGACCACCCGGCGGGCGCGACCTGTATCACAGATTGTCACCGTGCCCATCTGCAGCGCGCCGCTGAGCTGGCGAGTCTCGCCGGTCGCCACATAAGAGATGTAGGCCGTCATCGAGCCATTGCCCTCCACCGTCGCGGCGCTGCTGGGCGGAAAGCTCCTGAGGATTTCGGCAGCCGGATCAAGGGGCGCTCCGGGTTCTGGACCTTCGAAGACGATCCACCCGGCGCTGTAACCGGTGGCCGAACCGCAGGTGCTTCCGTCCTCGCTGGCACACAGGCTCACCCGAGTGCCCCGCTTGACCGCCTCGGAGCGGGTCAAATGCAGGGCGCTGACGAAGTGGTTGGTGCTTGTGACCAGGCGTTGTTCGGCAAGCAGGTTGCCAAAGCCCGGCACGGCGATGGTGACGATGATGGCGGCCACGGCGAATGTGACCATGAGTTCAATGAGGGTGTATCCCTGTTCCCTGGGCATGATGCTCTCCTCGTTCCATGAGGGTTGATGTGCGTTCTGGAGCGTAGATCAGGAATGGGGGGTCTGCAAGACGAAGCGGCCCAGCGTATCAAGGAAGAAATGGTGCCGTTGAGAGGAGTCGAACCTCCGACCTACTGATTACGAATCAGTTGCTCTACCAACTGAGCTACAACGGCTTTGCAGCGGGACGGGAAAGCATACGCCAAGCCCGGCACGGGCTCAATCGTGCGGTTTGTTTTACGAGAGGGGTGAAGCGAGAAGGGATAGGCGTCAGACGGCTGAACGAAGGTACCCGGGATTACCGGATGCGGCTTTGCCTTATCCGGCCTACGTCAATCGGGCAGGTGGCGTCAGGGACACACTGTAGGAGCCCAGCCCTCTGGGCGATTTGCCGGTGGCGTTGGCGAGCTTCGCCCAGGGGGCTGGGCTCCTACCGGGCAGCTTCGCTGCGCCGCACCCGGATGATGACGTCCACCCCTTCCACGGACAGGCCGGCGGGCAGGTCGGGCAGGCGGTCGACGTTGACCTGGGAGACGGGGATGTCTTCCAGGGTGCCGCTGTCCATGTGGAACAGATGGTGGTGAGGGTCCAGGTTGCTGTCGTAGAAGACCTTGGCGGGGTCCACGATCACTTCACGCACCAGGCCTTTTTCCGCGAACAGGCCCAGGGTGTTGTAGACCGTGGCCTTGGACACGCTGGCGTCCCGGGCGTTGACCTGGGTCAGCACCTGATCGGCGGACAGGTGCTGATGACGTGCGAACAGCACCTGGGCAATCTCCACCCGCTGCTGGGTGGGCGTGATGCCGTGGCTGCGCAGGCGTTCGATCACCGGTAGGCGGTCTGCGGACATTTTATGTACTTCCAATGACATGACTGGAAATTATACGGACGTTTTAGACAAAGTCTAGATCTCATTCCCAGGCATGGCGCCCGGAGTTGGACCGGAGGCGGCTTCCAGCCGATAAGGCGCCGGGTCCAGGGCGGGCTTCTGGCCCTGGATCAGGTCGGCCGCCATCTGGCAGGAGGCCAGGCTCAGGACCACGCCGTTGCGAAAATGGCCGGTATTAATGAACAGACCCGGGCAGCCCGGATGTTCACCGATCACGGGCACACCGGTGGGCGAACCCGGGCGCAGGCCCGCCCAATGGTGCTCCACCGGGGCCTCGGCCAGGGCCGGGACCAGCTCCACGGCCGCCTGGTGCAGCACCTGCCGGGCCGACTCCGTGGTCTGTTTCTCGAAACCCACGTATTCCAGGGTGCTGCCCATCAGGATGCGTCCATCCCGGCGGGGAATCAGGTAACGCTCCTTGGTGAGCACGATGCGGGTCAGCTGCCCCGGTCTGGCCCGGAACAGGATCATCTGGCCGCGCACCGGCACCACCGGCAGATCCGGGCCACCCGGGGGCATGAGCCCCGCGCTCCAGGCGCCGCCGGCGATCAGCACCCGCCCGGCATGGAGATCTCCCTGGGGGGTGCGCACGCCGGTGACGCCACCGGCATTGCGCAGCAATTCCAGCACCGGTGTCTGTTCGCGAATTGCGATTTTCCTGATGGCCAGGCTGTCTCGCAGGGCATGCACCAGGCGCGGGTTGCGCACCTGGGCAACCTGGGGCATCCACAGACCCAGCTGCGGATCGGCGCCCAGGGCGGGCTCGCAGGCCCGGGCCTCGGCGCCCGTAAGCTGCTCCAGCTCCTCCCCCTGGCGCCCTGCCCAGGCCCGGGCCGCTTCGGCCTCGGCGGCATCCAGCACCAGCATCCCGGAGGGTGTCCACTGCGGATCCACGCCGGTTTCTTCCAGCAGGCTGCGGGCAAAATCCGGGTAGGCGGCCTGGGTCTGCCGGGCCAGCACGGTCACCGGGTCGGGATAACGCCAGGGGTACAGGGGGGAAAGGATGCCGCCGCCGGCCCAGGAGGCCTCCCTGCCGGCCTCGCCGCGCTCCAGCACGGTCACCGACAGGCCGGCGTCGTGCAGGAAACGGGCGGTCAGCATGCCGATGAGGCCGCTGCCCACCACGATGCAGTCGGTCATGGGCAAATCCGGGTAGCGAGACAAGTCTGGTACGAATATGGAGCGGGTGAAGGGAACAGCACCCAGTCCCTAACCTATTGATAGAAACACAACTCTCTTGTGTGCCGCCGGTGATATGGGCCGCATTGTGGGCCCAATGTTCACCCATAGCCACGAGCGGCATCCAAGTACAGTCTACTGCGTTCCAGCGACTGCTACCAACAACCAAGGATCACAGTGATGGTGTCGGTGACCGACATCGACACTACACATTTCACTTCCCTTACCTCCGCTATCGATTCCCGGCAAAATGGTTGGACTGGTTGTGCAGACCATCGTTAAGTCCATATCGCCGCATCTTCTCGCGCTTCGAGAGACTCGATGTGACGTTCATCGGCTTCATCAGATTTGCGCTGATCGCACGTTCTCAACTTGACGTGCCCGATCAGCTTCCTGGTGCAACCAAGCACGAAAAGCTAAAAGTGCCGGGTCTTCCTTTCGGATAGCGCGATATTCTAGAAGCCAACCCCCGACTGTGTGCGCGACGATCGGGAATGGCGCAACCAGGCGGCCCGCCGCCAGGGCATCGCTGACGTAAGGGATTTGAGCGATAGCGACTCCGACCCCGTCGAGCGCTGCCTGCATCGCCATGACATTGCTCTCGAACGACACTTCACTGGCGGGGTGCACGGGAGAACGCAAGCCCGCAGCCTCGAACCAGTACGGCCATTCATTGGGCATGTCGGACACGACGATGAGAATCGCGTCGCGCAAATCGTCAGGCGAGCGCAGCGTCGATGCGAGTTTAGGGGTGCAGACCGGCACGACGGCGCTCGGGAATAGGCGTTCTGCATCGTAGCCTGGCAACGCGTCGGTATCGCGTCGGATAGTGCAGGTCCAGTCATCGCGTACCGGACGAGTTGCGCCACCCGTCGCCATGCGCACTTCGACGTCGGGATGGCTGCGATAGAAGCTTGCCAGTCGCGGGATCAACCAAGTGATCGCCAAGGTTGGACCGACTCCAACCGTCAGCACCGGGCCACTACGCATTGCCGTAACGCTTTCGGTGAGCCGGGCAATGGAATCGAAAGCATCAGTCAGACCGGACAGCAGCGCCTGCCCTTGCGCCGTCAGTTCAAGCGCGTTCGCATGTCGCAGAAACAGAGGAAAGCCAAAACGATCTTCCAGCAGACGGACCAAGCGACTTACCGCAGTTTGGGTGACGTTCAGCTCTCTTGCCGCGGCAGTGAAACTGCCATGCCGGCCAGCCGCCTCAAAAGCCCGCAGTCCGTTCAGCGAGGGCAACTGTCGCATCATGTGAGACCCCAATTTTTTCTTGGGGGAATGGTAAGTTAAAGTCGTTTGTCTGACAATGCCTACTACCTTAATATGCCTTGAAAGAATCAAATTTCTTACGGAGGCTCACATGCACTACTTCGCTAATTCAGGCTCTGTTTTCAACTGGCTATCGCCAGCGCAATGTCCGGTTCCAGTCGGACCCGGCCTTTGGGCATCTCTGAAGGTTGGGAGGCAATGTGTGACCAAAGGCGCTCTCTTCAGCATCGTCATTGCGATAACAGGAGTTTTATGTATGGCTTACACCCAACCGGCTTTCGCCCAGGAAAAGCGAGGCGTGATACCGCATGCGCCGCTGCTGAGAACAGCCGTGCCCGATACGGCGAACCAGGAAGTCGCCGTCTATCACGTCGAATATGAGCCGGGCGGTACCAATCCCCGGCACCTGCATCCGGCTGCGATCACCTTCCACATCCTTTCCGGCACTGGCATCTGGCAGGAGGAAGGTAAGCCGCCAGTCACTCTACGCGCCGGCGATAGTCTGCTCGTTCCGGCCGGCACCACTCACGCGCACTGGAATCCCAGTGCGACTGAAAAGCTCCGCTTTCTCGAATTCATAGTGGCTGAAAAGGACAAAGGACGGTCCATTCCAAAGCCATTGAAAGACTAGGATGCAATTGCGTGAAGCGATGCGGAATCTACTCACGGCGACGGCGGCTGTCGCTGTGATCCTCGCCTGCGGGCCCGCTGTCGCACAGGATTCCGTCAGCGCCCGGCTGGAGGCGCTGCAGGCGGAAATCAGCAAGCTGCAGAACGAAGTCGCGACCCTGAAAGGGGACGTTGCGGAGGGGCGGGAAGAAGCCAGAGGGGCCGCCGAACAGGTGGTTGCGGCCAGAACGGCGACGCCCGCCGACGCACCTAGCGTCCGGGTGTCCTCCAGCAACCGGCCGACGATCTGTAGCCCCGACGGACGAAACTGCATCTCTCTCACGAGCCGCCTGCAGCTCGACTTCGGCGGTTACAACTACCGGCCGAACACCATAGCCACGACGCCGCAGGACCTTGTCGGCGGCGCGATCGCGCGCCGAGCGCAGTTTGGCGTTATCGGCACGTTCCTGGACGACTGGGAGTACAACCTCGTCTTTGAGGGCGGCGGGTCCGGCGGCGCCACCAGCGCGGTCTTCGACAAAGGTTACCTTACCTATAGCGGTTTCAAACCATTCAAGATCTGGGGCGGCATTCTCAGCGTGCCTTACATGCTCGACCGAGCGACAAGTAACAACAACATCACCTTTATGGAGCGAGCCGCGCCCGTGGAAGTCGCCGCCGGCATCGGCGGAGCCACGCGTTCCGCTTTCGGCATTACCGCCAACGACCGGCAATGGTGGGCCGGCGCCTTCCTGACGGGACCGGCCTCCGGCAGGACATCGCACGATGCAAGGCAGACCGCCGCGACCGGACGGGTGGTGTTCCTGCCAGTTCTGACCGACAGCGCCTCGCTCCTGATCGGCGGCGACGTGCAGTACCTGTTCGATGCGCCGACGGGCGCCTCGGAACTGAACCTGCGAGACCGGATTGAGATGCGCATCGACGGCAACCGCATCTTGGGCACCGGTCCTCTTCCGATCGACTCCGCGCGCGTCTTGAGCGCGGAACTGGCCGGAACACTGGGCAGCTTCCACTTCCAGGGCGAATATTTCGATTTCAACGTCGAGCCGACCCCCGGCAACGGGCCCAGCCTCGACTTCAGTGGTTACTACATCCAGGGTGGCTACATCCTCACCGGCGAGAAGCGAAGCTACAGCGCAAGCTCCGGCTCTTATGGGAGCGTTGCGCCAAGTCGTCCCTTCGACTGGAGGATGGGCGACTGGGGCGCATGGGAGATTGCTGCGCGCTACAGCATGATTGATCTCAACGACAGGGACATCTTCGGCGGCCGGCAGGAGAACCTCACGCTCGGCCTGAACTGGTATGTGAACAGCAACATCCGCTTCATGCTTAATTACATCAACGGCACGGTGGACAAGCGAACGGGTGGCGGTGGCGACATTGGCGCGAGGTACCAAGCCGTTGGTGCCCGCACGCAGATCGCGTTCTGACCTCCATCCACGAAAGACCAAGGAATGACCGCCGCATCGACGCCTCTTCCTTGACCTACAGCGACGTGCCCCGCGCGAACACGAAGCTGCAACGTTCGCTAGTTCCAGCGCTGGGTTGAGGCGGTGCTGTTGCTCCTCGCACCTCTGACTGGGGACACCATCTTTACGGCTAACGCAAATGATGGCGATCAAGGCTAAGGCTTCCACAACGATCGAAGCAGTCGGTGGTGCTATCACACAAAGGAGATCGTCCAGTGGAATTTCGTCATCTGCGTTGCTTTCTGGCCGTTGCTGAAGAACTCCACTTTGCCCGTGCCGCTGAGCGGCTACACATCGAGCAGTCACCTCTATCACGTGCTATCAAGGAACTGGAAGAGGAGTTGGGCGTGCAGCTCTTTGTGCGCACTACTCGCAGCACGCGCTTGACTCTCGCCGGAAAGCTGTTCCTCAATCACATTCCGCGCGTGTTTGCAGTCCTGGAGCAGGCGCGTGAAAGCGTGAAATCGGCTACCAATGGCTTTCACGGGCAGTTGCGCATTGCTTTGTCTGATGGCATCACACCATCGCGCCTGCCGGCGCTACTGGCACGTTGCCGCGAAGAATATCCAGAAATCGAAATCCGGCTCTTCGAAGTGCCGCTGGATCAGCAGATCAAGGGCCTGCATGATGATCTGTACGACGCGGGCTTTTCCATGGCCGATGAGGCCGGCGACGGCATCATCGTCAATCCAGTTTGGGAAGACCAGTTGATGGTAGCCGTGCCCGCGCGTCATCCCGTGCTGGCTTACAAACGAATTCCGCTGGAAGAAGTGCTGCGCTACCCGATCGTGCTGGGTGATCCCGCAGCATGCGAAGGCCATGCTCGCCAAGTTGATAGCATCCTGCGCCGACAGGAACGGGAGCCGCTGATCGCGCAGCGTGTGGCGACGTTCGACGTGATGATGATGCTGGTATCGGCCGGCTTGGCATTGGGCCTTGCGGGTGGCGCGCACATCGCATTCAGTCGTGAGCTAGGCGTCGTGGCGCGCCCGCTTGCGGGACAGCCACCCTTGTTGACTACTTACCTGCTTCGTAGGGACGCCGAACCGTCGCAGATGCTGGCTCGCTTCATTGAACGGCTGGCGTCCATGGAGTCGAACGATCCTGATTGGCCTGCATCCTCAAAATCTGGTGCTTTGAAGGATATCGAGCTATGAAGAAGATCATCCTGCTTCTGCTCGCTTTGATGCTAACCGCATGCGGTCAGTCAAACCCGATCGCGACCAAGACCACCATTGAAACGGTGGAGTCCCTTGCAGCTAATCCCGAGCGCCTCAAAGAGCTGCGTCAGCAATGCAAGCTGGAACGAGCCAAGCTGGGCAATGAGTTGTGCAACCGGGTTTCTGAGGCAACGCGCAAGCGCTTCTATGGCGACGGCAAGGTGCCGTATACATCACTGGAGAATCCGCCCAAATTTTGATTGTAGGCAGTTCGCCACGAATCATTTAATTTCTGTCAAACACGCCGCAATGCGCCATCGCTTGCGGCTTTTTTTCTGCCTACGCCCCTGCGCGAGTTCTTGCTTTTTGTTCGACCTTTCTCCCGATAACGGTCTTTGACCGGCACTGACCCGGCACCGATCCTGACACCAGCGGCACGTTGAACGCAGTGCGCGCAGGGGAAATCGGAGGCCGGGAGATGCAAGGGACGAACGTGTTGTTCGGTCAGATTGCCGTGGTATTCAGCATCGTGATCGCCGGAGTGTGGAGCGCCACACAATGGACAGCTGCGACCCTTGGTTATCAGATACGTCTTGGCTCGCCGTGGTTCGATTTCCTTGGCACGCCGATCTACCACCCGTGGAAGCTGTTCGAGTGGTGGTTCCTTTTCGACGCCTATGCGTCGCACGTCTTTGACATTGGTGGCGCCATCGCGGGCGGAAGCGGCTTGGTGGCCGTGGTGGTCGCCATAGGCATGTCCATCTGGCGCTCGCGCCAATCTCGTCTGGTCACGACCTACGGCTCGGCCCGCTGGGCCGATGCCGCGGAAATCTGCAAAGCCGGGCTGACCCAGCCATCCGGAGTCTTCCTCGGCCTGCATGGCCGCCAGTACCTGCGACACGAAGGCCCAGAACACGTCCTGACCTTCGCGCCCACGCGCTCGGGCAAGGGCGTCGGCCTGGTGGTGCCCACGCTGCTGTCGTGGCCCGCGTCCGCCGTGATCCACGACATCAAGGGCGAGAACTGGGCTATCACCGCCGGCTGGCGCTCGCGCTTCTCGCACTGCCTGCTATTCAACCCTACCGATGCGAAGTCCGCCGCCTACAACCCGCTGCTGGAAGTACGGCGCGGTGCGCATGAAGTGCGCGACGTGCAGAACATCGCGGACATTCTGGTCGATCCCGAAGGCGCGCTGGAGCGGCGCAACCACTGGGAGAAGACTTCGCACGCGCTGCTGGTCGGCGCGATCCTGCATGTGCTCTACGCCAGCGAGGACAAGACGCTGCGCGGCGTCGCCAACTTCCTGTCCGATCCCGCGTGTCCGTTCGAGGTGACGCTGCATCGGATGATGACGACGAAGCACCTCGGCGATGCACCGCATCCCGTCGTCGCGTCTGCTGCGCGCGAAGTGCTCAACAAGTCGGACAACGAGCGGTCCGGCGTGCTGTCCACCGCGATGAGTTTCCTTGGCCTGTACCGCGACCCCACGGTGGCCGAAGTCACGTCGCGCTGCGACTGGCGCATCGCGGACCTGATTTCCGCGCAGCATCCTGTATCGCTGTACCTCGTGGTACCGCCGTCGGACATCAGCCGCACCAAGCCGCTCATTCGTCTGATCCTCAACCAGATCGGACGGCGCCTCACTGAATCGCTCGATGGCAGCGACGGCGTGGAGCGCAAGCACAAGCTGCTGCTGATGCTCGACGAGTTCCCCGCACTCGGCCGGCTCGACTTCTTTGAATCCGCGCTCGCCTTCATGGCCGGCTACGGGCTGCGCGCCTTCCTGATTTCGCAGTCGCTCAACCAGATCGACAAAGCCTACGGCCAGAACCATTCGATTCTGGACAACTGCCATGTGCGCGTGACCTTCGCCACCAACGACGAACGCACGGCCAAGCGCATTTCCGAAACGCTGGGCACCGCCACCGAGCTGCGCGCGCAGCGCAACTACGCGGGCCATCGGCTCGCGCCCTGGCTCGGGCACCTGATGGTGTCGCGGCAGGAAACGGCGCGCCCGCTGCTCACGCCCGGCGAGGTGATGCAGCTCCCACCCGACGACGCCGTGGTGATGGTCTCCGGCCATCCGCCGATCAAGGCGAAGAAGCTGCGCTACTACGCGGACGCCAACTTCAAGCGCCGCGTGTTGCCAGCACCCACGCTGGCGCAGGGCCGCTACGCCGATGCCCCGGCCGCGCGGCCCGATGACTGGAGCGCCTTGGCGATTCCCGCCATGCCTGCCGTGCCCGCTGTGGCTTCGGACTTGGGAGACGCCAACGAAGGCGGCCCGCGCCAACAGCCCGAGCTGTCCGAAGTCGTCGCCTACAGCTCTGAATCCGAGCACGCGGCCAGCGATCTGGCGCTGCTCGATGACGACGACGATCTGCCGCTTCCCCTGCCGTCCCAGCTCGACCCGCGCTTGCAGCGCGCGGCTCGGCTGGCCGCCCTCAACCCCGACGACGGAATCCAGCTATGAGCCATCTTCATTCCCGCCATCGCCTGAACCTGTTCATCGAGCGCGACCATGCGAAGCGCCTGGACGAGCTGGCCGCGAAGAAAGGCGTCTCGAAATCCAGCATCGTCGCGGCCGCACTCGCGTCCTGGCTGTCGCCGGATGCGGCCGACCAGCGCGAAGCGGCGATGGCCAAGCGGCTGGATCGCCTGTCGCGCCAGTTCGAGAAGCTGGAGCGCGACCAGAACATCCAGATCGAAACGCTGGCGCTGTTCGTGCGCTACTACCTGACCGTCAGCACACCGCTGCCCGAGGCCCATCAGGAAGCCGCGAAGGCACAGGGCAAGGCGCGCTTCGAGCAGTTCATCGAACAGCTCGGCCGCCACCTGCTGCGCGGGCGCAGCCTCGTGCGCGAAGTCTACGAGGAGATCCAGCCCGACACGCAGCGGCTGGACGAGACGGCGGCGCTGGCCGAAGCGCAGGAACGCGCGCAGGAGGCTGCCGCATGAGTGCCGTCCCGCAGCCGCCATCGTCCTCTGTCACCTCGCTGGATCGGCGCATTCGCATGTTGCGCACGGCGATGGGGCCGCTGATCGCTTCCGCGCTCGAAGACCCGGACGTGGTGGAAGTGATGCTGAACCCGGACGGTGCGCTGTGGATCGACCGGCTCTCCACGGGCCGTGCCGCCACCGGCGAGTCGCTGTCGGCCGCCGATGGCGAGCGCATCATCCGCCTGGTCGCGGCGCACGTCGGCACGGAGGTGCATCGCGGCCGGCCGCTGCTGACCGCCGAGCTGCCAGAGACCGGCGAGCGCTTTGAGGGCATCCTGCCGCCGGCCGCGCCGGGTCCGGCCTTCGCCCTGCGCAAGCGTGCCGTGGGCGTAATCGGCCTGGCCGACTACGTGGGCGACGGCATCCTGAGTGCGGAGCAGGCCGAGTTCCTGCGCCGCGCCGTGCGCGAGCGCCAGAACATCCTGATCGCCGGCGGCACCAGCACCGGCAAGACCACGCTCGCCAATGCGCTGCTGGCCGAAATCGCCAGCACTGGTGATCGCGTGCTGGTGCTCGAAGACACGGTGGAGCTTCAGTGTTCTGCCCGCGACCATGTGCCGCTGCGCACCCGCGCCGGGGTTGTGAGCATGCAGGAACTGGTGCGCGCCACGATGCGCCTGCGCCCCGACCGCGTGATCGTCGGCGAAGTGCGCGGCGGCGAGGCGCTGGACCTCATCAAGGTGTGGGGCACAGGGCATCCCGGCGGCATTGCCACGCTGCACGCCAGCTCCGCGCACGGCGCGCTGCTGCGCCTCGAACAACTGATTCTCGAAGTCGCCATGACGCCGCCGCGCGCGCTGATCGCCGAAGCGGTGAACGTCATTGTCTTCATTGCCGGGCGCGGCCGTGCCCGCCAGGTCCAGACCGTCGCCCGCGTGACCGGCTTCGACGGTCAGGGCTACCAACTCGACGACGCGCTCGCGCCGCTTCCTTCCCCGTCCTCAACCCACTCTGGAGAACTGCCATGACGCCTGCTTACGTTTCTCATGATTCCCGCATTTCCGTAAATCCGCTTTCCCTGCTCGCACGCCTACGGTGCCTGGCCGGGCCAGCACAACAGGGGCTGCTGCTGGCGGTCGTATTCCTGCTGGCGACCGGCACGGCGCACGCGGCCGGTTCCAGCATGCCCTGGGAAGGGCCGCTGCAAGCCATCCTCGACTCCATCCAGGGGCCGGTGGCGCGCATCGTCGCAGTCATCATCATCATTGCCACCGGCCTGGCGCTGGCCTTCGGCGATACCAGCGGCGGTTTTCGCAAACTGGTCCAGATCGTCTTCGGCCTGTCCATCGCGTTCGCGGCGTCCTCGTTCTTCCTGTCCTTCTTCAGCTTCTCCGGTGGGGCTGTCGTATGAGTGCGCCCGATGAGTTCGCCAGCGGCTTCGAGGTGCCGCTGCATCGTTCGTTGACCGAAACCATCCTGCTGGGCGGTGCGCCGCGCACGGTCGCCATTGCCAACGGCACGCTGGCCGCCGCCGTGGGACTGGGCCTGCAACTGTGGATTCCGGGTCTGGTGATGTGGATCGTCGGCCATTCGCTCGCGGTATGGGGGGCGCGCGTCGATCCGCAGTTCATGCAGGTGTTCGCGCGGCACATCAAGCACAAGCCTCTGCTGGACGTGTGAGGACGACGCCATGTTGCATCTCGCCGAATACCGTCAGCGTCCCGCACTGCTCGCCGACTGGCTGCCCTGGGCCGGGTTGATGGCGCCCGGCATCGTGCTCAACAAGGACGGTTCGTTCCAAAGGACAGCATGCTTTCGCGGGCCGGACCTGGACAGCGCGACGCAGGGCGAGCTGATCGCCACGTCAGCGCGGCTCAACAACGCGCTACGCCGCCTGGGTTCCGGGTGGGCCTTGTTCGTCGAGGCCGAAAGGCTGTCAGCGGCTGACTATCCGCAGTCCGAGTTTCCCGAACCGCTGTCGTGGCTGGTGGACGAGGAACGCCGAGCGGTGTTCGAGGAAGACCAGAGTCACTTCGATAGCCGCTATCACCTGACGCTGGTGTGCCTGCCGCCGGAGGAGTCCCGCGCACGCGCCGCGAATCTGCTCTACGAGAATACGTCGCAGCGTGGCGTGGATTGGCATGAACGCCTGATCGCCTTCATCGCGGAGACGGATCGTTGCTTCGACCTGCTCGACGGCGTGATGCCAGAGATTGCCTGGCTCGACGACAGCGAAACGCTTACCTATCTGCACGCCACCATCTCCACGCGGCGTTATCACGTGGCCGTGCCGGAGCATCCGTTTCACCTCGATGCGCTGCTGACCGACTGCCCGCTGACCGGCGGGCTTGCGCCGATGTTGGGCGATGCGCATTTGCGCGTGGTGTCGGTGCGCGGCTTCCCGACCTCGACCTGGCCGGGGCTGCTCGACGACCTGAACCGACTCGGCTTCGCCTATCGCTGGAGCACGCGCTTCCTCTGCATGGACAAGTCCGAGGCGGAAAAGGAACTCGGCCGCCTGCGCCGCCAGTGGTTCGCCAAGCGCAAGAACGTCGTCGCACTGCTGCGCGAGACGATCTTTCAACAGGAAAGCCCGCTGGTCGATACCGACGCATCGAACAAGGCGGTGGACGCCGATGCGGCCTTGCAGGAGCTGGGCAGCGATCAAGTCGCTTTCGGCTACGTCACCGCGACCGTGACGGTGCTCGATACCGATGCCGGCGCGGCCGACGAGAAGCTGCGCAGGGTGGAGCGCGTCATTCAGGGCCGGGGTTTCGTCACGATCCCTGAAACACTCAACGCGGTGGAGGCGTGGCTGTCGTCGATTCCGGGCAACGCCTACGCGAACGTGCGCCAGCCCATCGTCTCGACGCTGAACCTCGCGCACCTGATGCCGGTGTCGGCGGTGTGGGCCGGGCCGGAGAAGAATGCCCACCTCGACGGGCCACCCTTGATCGTCACGCGCACCGATGGCGCCACGCCGTTCCGTCTGGTGACGCACATCGGCGATGTCGGCCACACCCTTGTCGTTGGACCGACCGGCATGGGCAAGTCCGTGTTGCTCGCCACGCTGGCGATGCAATTCCGCCGTTATCCCGGCTCACGCATTTTCGCCTTCGACATGGGCCGCTCGATGCGCGCCACCATCCTCGGCCTCGGTGGCGAGCACTACGACCTGGGCACGGACAGCGGCATCGCGTTTCAGCCGCTCGCGCGCATCGACCAAGAAAGCTACCGCACTTGGGCCGCCGAATGGCTCGAAGGCCGGATGCTGCGTGAAGGCGCGAGCATCGGCCCCGACGAGAAGGCGGCCATCTGGTCGGCGCTGGAAAGTCTCGCCGGTGCGCCGGTGGAGCAGCGCACGCTGACCGGGTTTTCCGTGCTGTTGCAGAACAACGCGCTACGCCAGGCGCTCGCGCCCTACGTGCTCGGCGGCGCGCACGGCAGTTTGCTCGATGCCGATCACGACCGTCTGGGCACCGCCGACGTGCAGGGTTTCGAGATGGAGGAACTGATGGCGAGCCGCGCCGCCGTGCTGGCGGTACTCGGTTATCTGTTCGCGCGCTTCGACGAGCGTTTCGACGGCGCACCGACTTTGCTGATTCTCGACGAGGCGTGGCTGTTCCTCGACGACCCGGTGTTCGCCGCGCGCATCCGCCAGTGGTTGAAGACGCTGCGCAAGAAAAACGTGTCGGTGATCTTCGCCACGCAGTCGCTGGCGGACATCAAGGACTCCAGCATCGCGCCGGCCATCGTGGAGAGCTGCGCAAGCCGCATCTTCCTGCCCAATCCACAAGCCACTGAGCCGCAAATCCGCAAGATCTACGAAGGCTTCGGCCTCAACGCCCGGCAAATCGAGATCGTCGCCACCGCGCAGCCCAAGCGCGACTACTACTACCAGTCGCGGCTGGGCAATCGCCTCTTTGACCTCGACCTGGGGCCGGTCGCGCTGGCCTTCGCCGGTGCTTCGACGCCGCAGGACCAGCGCGACATTGACGCGGTGGAAGCGTCGGCTTCGTCTTCCAGCTTCGCAGCCGCCTGGCTGCGCCACTGCGGCCTGGACTGGGCGGCCGATCTGCTGCCGTCCGCACCTGCCGCTTCCAATCCACCACAGGAGAAACCGTCATGAAGAAGACACTTCTTGCGACCGTCGCTGCCGCTCTGTTCTGCACGCTGCCTGCCGCGCAGGCGCAATGGGCGGTGATTGACCCGACCAACCTGATCCAGAACACGCTGACCGCGATCCGCACGCTGGAGCAGATCAACAACCAGGTGCGGCAGCTTCAGAACGAAGCGCAGATGCTCATCAACCAGGCACGCAATCTGACGAGCCTCGACTACAACGTGGTCAATCGCCTGCGCTCGACGCTGGCGACCACCGAACGCCTGATCGCCGAGGCGCAGGGTCTGGCCTACGACGTGACGAACATGGATCGGGAATTCGCCCGGCTGTACCCGCACGAATACGCCGCGACCGTCAGTGGTGACCGCATGGCGCAGGACGCGCGCGAACGCTGGCGACACACGCTCGACGGCCTGCACACAGCCATGCGGATGCAGGCGCAGGTGTCGCAGAACCTCAACGAGGACGAAGGCGTGCTGGCCGATCTGGTCGGCCAGAGCCAGTCGGCCACCGGCGCGTTGCAAGCCATGCAGGCAACCAACCAGTTGCTGGCCTTGCAGGCCAAGCAGGCGATCCAGGCGCAGCAGCTCCAGTTGACGCAGGACCGCGCCGCGTCGCTGGAACTGGCGCGGCAGGCAGCAGCCACCGAGCGCGCCCGCGAAGTGCGGCGACGCTTCCACGGCGAAGGCACGCCCTACACGCCGCAGACCGTGCCGTTCTACGGCGGCGACTGAGGGCACGCGCCATGAACGACATCTCGGTGATCGACCGCTTCCTCATCGTCTTCTCCACCTACATCGACTCGGGCTTCGGTCTGCTGGGTGGCGAGGTTGCGTTCCTCACCGCCACCTTGATCGTGATCGACATGACCATCGCGGGCCTCTATTGGGCGATGAGCCATGCCACCGGCCAGGGCGACGATGTGATCGCCAAGCTGATCCGCAAGGTGCTCTACATCGGTGCCTTCGCTTACATCATCGGCAATTTCAACTGGCTGGCCAGCATCGTGTTCCGCTCGTTCGCGGGTTTGGGATTGATGGCTTCGGGATCGACCATCACGCAGGCGGAGTTCCTGCAACCCGGCCGGCTGGCCAAGGTGGGCGTTGACGCCGGCGCGCCGATCCTCGAACAGATCAGCGACATGGCGGGCTTCCCCGAGGTGTTCGTGAACGTGACACCCATCGCGGTCATGTTTCTGGCCTGGCTCGTGGTGATCGTCACGTTCTTCGTGTTGGCGATCCAGCTTTTCATCACGTTGATCGAGTTCAAGCTGACGACGCTTGCCGGCTTCGTGCTGGTGCCGTTCGCGCTGTGGAACAAGACCGCGTTCCTGGCCGAGAAGGTGCTGGGCAATGTGGTGTCGTCGGGCATCAAGGTGCTGGTGCTGGCGGTGATCGTCGGCATCGGCACCGGCCTGTTCGCCGAATTCCAGGTCGCGCCGGACGAACCCTCCATCGACCATGCGCTGGTCATCATGTTGGCATCCCTTGCGCTGCTGGCGCTCGGGATCTTCGGGCCGGGTATTGCTACCGGACTGGTGTCCGGTTCGCCGCAGCTCGGCGCCGGTGCGATGGCGGGAGCCACGCTCGGCGCGGCCGGGACCGCCGTTGCCGTGGGTGCGGTAGCCACCGGCGTCGGTGGTGCCGTTGCGGCCGGCGCGCGCATGGCACCTGGCGCTGCCCGCATGGCCGTCGGCGGCGCACGTTCGATGGCATCGACCGCGAGCAGCGCCAAGTCGGCCTTCCAAGCGGGTTCCTCTGGTGCCGGCGGTGGCCTCAAGGGCGCGGCGGCCGGTCTGGGCAATGTTGCCAGGACCGGCGCGCAGTCGGTCGGGCAGCGCGTGGCCGCCGGTGTGCATTCGCTGAAGGCGCGTGCCGCTGCCGCCATCAATCCCGATGCTTCCACGGGCAGCGCTGCTACCGGCTCGGCCGCTCAGGGCGGCAGTGCGGACGCCGCCGCCAGCACCGGACAACCCGCGTGGGCGAGGCGCTTGCAACGCCGCCAGCAGCTCACCCATGCCGCCACCACCGTCGCGCACACGCTGCGCGGTGGCGACGGCGGCGGCTCGGGCAGCGGCCCCAGCCTGCGCGACCCATCGAACTCATAAGGAGAACCTGCCATGCGATTCAAACGACCGCAGGTGCGCTATGCCGACACACCACAGCCGGCCACGCCGTACCAGGCTGCCGAACAGGTGTGGGACGAGCGCATCGGCTCGGCCCGCGCACAGGCGAAGAACTGGCGGCTGATGGCCTTCGGCTGCCTCGCGCTCGCGCTGCTGATGGCGGGCGGCCTCGTCTGGCGCTCGGCGCAGTCCATCGTCACGCCCTACGTGGTGGAGGTGGACCACGGCGGGCAGGTGCGCGCCGTCGGTGAGGCAGCCACGCCGTACCGGCCAACAGACGTGCAGATCGGCTATCACTTGGCACGTTTCGTCACGATAGTTCGCTCGTTGTCCATCGACCCGATCGTGGTGCGGGACAACTGGCTCGAAGCCTACGACTACACCACCGACCGCGGCGCGGCCGTGCTCAACGACTACGCGCGCACCAACGATCCCTTTGCGCGGATCGGCCGGGAAACGGTGACGGTGGAGATCAACAGCGTTGTACGCGCCAGCGACACGTCGTTCAACGTGCGCTGGACGGAGCGCCGCTACGTCAACGGCGCGGCGGCAGGGCTGGAACGCTGGACGGCGGTGGTCTCCATCGTGCTGCAAACGCCGCGCACCGAGGAACGGTTGCGCCGCAATCCATTGGGCATCTACGTCAACGGCCTGTCATGGAGCCGTGAACTCGACTCAACCGAAGGAGGCAGGCCATGAAACCGTCTTTGCGCTTTTATGCTGTTGCATTGATTGCCGTCACGCTGGCGGGCTGCGCCACGCCACGCAAGCCACCGAGCATCACGCTCGACGAGCCGGTGCAGG
>SR_TP_S13solDRAFT_1000243_pt1 | contig 25248 bp, 18 predicted proteins | sample SodReaTP_S13sol_FD_11159 | JGI IMG/M metagenome (IMG submission 11159)
CGCTGTGACGGGGCGTGCAAAGCGCAAGACGGCGCAGGCGTAGCCGACACTACGTCAAGCCGGCTGGAGTGAGCACGCCCCGTCACAGCGGCATCTCGACGCCCTCGCTACGAACGGTGGTGAAAGATGCGGACTAGAACGGCAATGTCATGGCCACGAAGGCGGTATTGCCGACACCCACATTCTCACCTGCGTAGGTGGTGGAGACACCGCCCACGATGGACATGGCGTTGCGCATCCGATAGCTGGCCATCAACTGTACGTCATGACGGGTGAAGCTCGGTCCTGCCGTGAGCACTTCCGAGTTGCCGTCCTCGTTACCCAGACCAAAGGTGTTAGCGGAACGCAGGATGTAGGACATGGATCCGCCCGGCGCCCAGCCGATGAAGCCATTGATCGAGATTTCATCGTCAGGCCCCTCGAAACGTTTGCGAAAGCCCACCTCACCATTGTAGAAGATGCGCCCGCTGCCAGCCTGGTGACGATTGCCATAGAGCAGTTTGATCTCCGCATCCACTTGATCGCGCCCCAGAGCAGCCTGATGACCCTCATCAGGATTGATTGGCACCTTGACCAGGCCCTGCACAGCGAACGCGGCCTGGTCCCGGCTCCACAGGCGCTTGCGCATGTACACGTCTGCCTCGGCGAGGCCAGAGTTGCTCACCGTGCCGCCGTCTGCGGTCTCCACGCTCACCTGGCGATACTTGGGCTGGAATCCACCGGTCAGGGAATCGGTGAAGCCATACTCGATGAGCGGGCTAAACTCCACCATCTCGAACTTGCGCCGATCGACACGATTGCCGTCCTCATCAAAGGCTTCGTCTGCGGTGGTGTAGGACACGGGCATCAGGAACAGAAGATCTCCCTGGGGTCGGGTCCACGCAGCACCGAGCACCACCTGGGGCAACATGCCGAGACAAAGGACCGCCATGCTATTGAGGGTTGCCCGGGTAACACGCTTTGAGATCATTAGATAGTTTCTCCGTTCAGGTTATGAAAAATAAGTAATCATCGAGACGAGCCAGCGGAAGCCCTGGAGCCAGCCGAGGCAAAGGTGACGTGGACGTTACGCGCGCCCCTGGGGGGATCGGGAATCTCGCTGCGAAATCGGGTGGATGCGCCGGGTTGCAGCTCTGCCGTTGCGGCGTCGAACTGCCAACGCTTGAGAACCTCGCCCTGGGGCGTGCGCAGATGGGCCTCCAGCACCGGGAGACGGCGCGGGCGATCAGAGGTATTGATGACCACGCCCTTGATGACCAGCGTCTGCTGACCGCCGCTCTCGCGCATCTCCGGGTCTACCAGATGCACCGCCAGCCATTTGGAGGCCAGTGCCTGTTCCTGCTCCGAACAGGCGCGGTAAGGGACCCGATCACCCACATACCGGTCTACACAGTTGGCCGCCGAGTAAGCGCGTCGGTCCACCGAGCCCCAGTCGACGCCAACCCGGGCATTGAGCCGGGCGGATCCGGCGTTGAGCTCCAACGCATACAACCCGCGCTCCAGCCGCTGTTCAGGTATGACCCGAACCACATCGCCGTCGGATTCCAGTTTCACCGCCACATCCAGCGCGTCGATGTCCGTGACGGCCCACTGGTTGCCATCCACGGGCAGGATGTCTCCCTCCTGGCTGATCTCGCTTCTCACCCACGCCACCCGGCGCAGATGAACCACCTCCTCAAGCGTGTCTCCAGAGACCTGAAGTTGAGGATGCCGGACGACGAACTCGATACCCGGACCCAGGTTCGAGCGTTCGGGCCAGGTCTTCATCTCCCATTCCCGATCGCCATCCAGGCGTTGCAGGTTTCCTGCCTGCACGGCGTAAAGCCCCGCATCACGGGGTACGGGATCCTTCTTCCCGCCAACACCCACCATGGCGCAGCCGGTCACGCTCGCCATGAGCACCAGTGCAGCCAACCCACGTACCACTTGTTCCGCTTTTGTGTGCGTCATCATTATTGCGGCCTCTTCATTGTTCAGGGTTTAGTTACGGCACAAACAAACCGGCGGGAGGATCATTCACCGCCCCGCCGGCCCGTTGTCGCTGTCGCTTTGGATTTAGATTCAGCCCGGCAATTGCCGTCTGCGTCATAGGCACTGTCCCGATCCTCGTCGTAGGCATAGTCATCACCTGCACGCGCCTGTGCAGTGGACGAGGATTCCGCCCGACATCCGCGGCCAGAACCATCCGCCGAGGACGAAGCGCTCGCCGAAGCGCTGGCCTTGGCGCTCGAACTGGTGCCCGAATTCGCCGTCGCACTGGCACTGGCACTAGACCGTGCCGTGGACCCGGACTGCGCCGAGCCGCTCGCCTCTGCTTCATTGCTTGACATCATGACGCCGACACCGGCCTTCGCATCGGCAATGGCGGACTGTGACAGGGCCAAAAGCCCCGGGCCTGCAAGCAGTGCGAACACTGCGGTGACTATCGAAAGACGTTCCAACATGATTCGCTCCTCACAATCGTTTCTCGGTTTAATGGCCACCCCGTGTCCTGTCGGCCTTAACAACCACCCGGCTGACCTGCGTACAGCTGCAGGCCAACCGGGTGCCGTCCAGACTGCGGGCGGATCCATCCAGAGATTGCTTACTGAATTGCAGCCTCGTTGGGGGCGGAGGTCATGGCATCCGCCACATCCGGCTGCACCACCACCCGGGCAGCGGCCTCGGCCTGGGCCCGTGCGATCAGCGCGGCCTCTACAGCCGCATTCACCGCAGACTCGGCCTCAGCCGTGCCCTCGCTCTGTGCCAGGGAATAGGCCTCAGCCGCGGCCTGAGACGCCGCCTCGGCGGCCATCTCGGCACGCGCCGTCGCCTCGGCTGCTGCTTCGGCGGAGACTGCGGTTTCTGCCTCAACCGCAGCTTCTGCGGCAGCACTCGCATACGCCTCTGCATCACCCACCGCCTTGGCCATAGTCCGCACCATTACGTTCGAGGAGGTCTGCCCCGGGGTATTGAGGGACTGGGCCTTGGCCATGGACTGGGCCATGGCACGGCCCTCACCGGGGGCGTTGGCCATGCTCTGGCTACGCGCGATGCTCATGGTCATGTGAGGTGTTTCGATAGACTTGGACATGGACTGGGAGTGGGCACGCACGTAGCCCTGCGCCGACTCACTGGCCACACGAGCCTGGGTCGCAGCCTCGGCAGCGGCCTGGGCGGCAGCCTCGGCCTGGGGGCTGCCATCAACGGTAGCTGCCCGGGCAGCGGCCTCTGCAGCCGCCTGGGCATTGGCCGCTTCCTGACCGGCCTGAGCGACACTCGCCTCGGCCTGGGCCGCGGAGGAGGCCTGCACCACTGTCTGGGCGGCCTCAGCCGCATTCATCGAAGCACTGGCCGCAGCCTCCACGGAAGTCGACACCGCAGCGCTGACAGTACCGTCAGCGGCGACACCGAAGGCCGCCGCAGCGGCGGCAGAGGCAGAGGTCGCTGCCTGGCTCACACCAGAGCCGTCAACGGACCCGGCCTGGGCCATACCGATTGACTCGGCCAGGGCCATACCGCCGTTGCCATTGGCAGCAGAAGAGGCATTAGCACCCGCCTGGGAGCTGCTGCCGGCCACACCGGTATCTCCGATCTCTGCGGTGGCGCCCACGTCGGTGCTGGAAACGGCATCGGCACCCACGCCACCGCTTTGTGCCACGGAGTTGCCGGTCACGGAAGCGGAGGTGGTGGCGGAACCCGTATCGGCGCTCACATTGGCGTCGGCACCGCTGTTGGCCGTGCCGCTGACCACACCTTCAGGACTGGTCTCGACACTGGCGGAGGCCTGGGCACTGGTGCTGGCCGAAACGGCTTCTCCCGCCTCACTGATGCCCTCGGCACTGCCGCTGGCACTGGCACCCATGCTGCTGCCGTTGGACACACCATCGTTGCTCACACCGCCGACACCGGCAGTGGCATCGCCATCGACTGTGCCGGTAGCGCTACCTACACCGTCCATGTCGGCGCTGCCATCGGTACCGGCGGAGACGCCGGCAGCATCACCGGAGCTTGCCCCAGCACTGGCGGACGCACTGCTCTCGGCATTGGCCTGACCACCGTCCACGGATGCGGAAGCGCTAGAGCTGGCAGAGGCCTCGGCAGTCCCGCCCGCACCGGTCGCACTGGCCTCGGCACTGGCAGAGGCACTGGCGGAGGCGCTACCTTCGACACCGGCCGTGGCATCGGCACCGGCGGTGGCATCAGCACCGGCGGTGGCATCGGCGCCAGCGGTGGCATCAGCACCAGCGGTAGCATCGGCGCCAGCGGTGGCATCAGCACCAGCAGTAGCATCGGCACCAGCGGTAGTATCAGCACCAGCGGTAGCATCGGCACCAGCGGCGGCATCGGCACCAGCCGTGGCGTCAGTGGCTCCCACGGCGTCAGCACCGGAATCAATGTTGGTGGCCTGGGCGAGAATGATGGGAGACGCGTGCAGATCGATGCGCTCATCAACGAACTCAGCAACACTCTGCCCACCAGCCAGAAGCAGGACCAATGCACTCGTGACCCCGATCAAAGGTCGTTTATATTTATTCATCAACATGGTTACTCTCCTCTAACGAGTTCATTCCGCCGTAAGCGACAGAATCCGAATTGCGGTGGTCGTCCCTCCAAGTGACGGCCTTGCCGCATTCCCTCCCGCTTTCCCGGTCTGCACCCGTACTTGTGCAACCGAACCGGGCTTGACGATGGAGGCGATTCAACATCTGCGTTGTCCCTAACGCGTTACGCCATCCCCTAGCGCAAGATCGATGCCAGACCGCTGAATCGAACCAAAAAAACTCGTATCATCATGTTTTATGGTTATTTTTTACCGAGACTGAACCATAGCCCCAGGTACGCAGAACCACGCCGAGTGTCACCACTCAACGACAGCGCATCCGGGAAAGCCCCGCAGGACGGGGCAGCCCCCCTGTCATCAATCGACGACAGGGGGGTAGAGGCAGGACTTAACTCAATGACTGGAAAGAATTTTGAACTGTTGCCTTTAAGCAACACGGTGAGCCACAGACGCTAGGAAGGCGACACCAGACCCCGTGTCGTAACCCCGAAGATCGCGCGTCTCATCACACCCGGTCTGTGACGTCCCCCCTTTCAGCTCGGCCGGCTGCACACCGGGCCAGGGTCAGGGACCACGACGATAAGCCATGCAAAAGGCCCCGCGGTGCGGGGCCTTTTGCATGGGTACACAACAGCATGAAGCCTGCGGCAGGATCAGAGCGCCTCGATATGGGCCACCATTCGCTTGAGCATGTCCGCGTCGGGCAGTCGTCCGTAGGCAGCACCCATATTGTCGATCATGTGCCGGGCGCGGCTGGTGGCCGGGGTGGCCGCCGTCACCGCCGGGTGGGCCAGGACGAACTTGAGGAAGAACTGGCCCCAGGAACGGGCATCGAACTCTGCCGCCCACGCCGGCACCTCGTGTCCCCGCACCCGGTCCCAGAGCCGTGTACGCCCGAAAGGAGCGTAGACCAGCACACCGATGCCCCGGTCCCGGGCCAGAGGGAGAATGTCGTTCTCCTTGCCGCGGTTGTCGATGGCGTAGTCGGTGCCGATGAAATCCAGGGGCTCGTCGCGCATCACGCGAATCAGGTGCTCGTACTGCTCCGGGAAGGTGGTGGTGACGCCGATATAGCGCACCCGCCCTTCCTGCTTGAGTTCCTTGAGCAGCCCCAGCTGGGTAGGTACGTCACCCATGTTGTGCACCTGGATGAGATCAATGACCTCCCGGTCCACGCGCATGAAGGACTGCTCCAGCTGGGCCCGAGCGGCCTCCGGGTCCGCCTGGCCGCCGCCGCGCCCGGCCACGTTGAGCTTGGTGGCCCAGAACACCCGGTCGTTGATGCCCAGCTCGTTGACGATCCCGCCGGTCACCTCCTCCGAGACCCCATAGGACGGCGCGGTGTCGAAGATCGCCCCGCCATGCTCCACCATGGCAGAGAGCACCTCCCGCAGGGCGGAGACATCCTCGCTACGCGCCACCTGGGCGAAGGTGGCGGAACTGCCGAGGCCCACCACGGGCAGTCGCTCGCCACTGGATGGAATGGCCCGGGTGATCAGTTCGCCCCGGCCCGTGGCGGCCTGCAACAGGCCGCCGGGAAGCGTCAGTGCCGCACCGGCGGCCAGGGTCATTTTCAGATACTGGCGACGTGTGATCATCTCGCTTACCTCCTTTGCTCCAGGGGTTCGAGTCCCCCCGGCATGTCAGGTTCCCTGAACTCACCGGCCCGTTGACGTTGCGCGCGACCCAGCCAGATGCCCAGGACCGCCCACACCAGGGCCAGGGGAACGGCGACACTGGCCAGCGCCGCGAGCCCCATGCCCAGACGCCCCAGAAGCCCCTCGGTCTGGGCCCCTACCACGTCACCGCCCCGGTAGATGAAGGTGTCGATGAAGGCCTTGGCCTTGTACTTGTCCTCGCGGCTCACCACCGTATAGAGGGTTTCCCGGGCCGGACGCATGATGGCCCGCTGCACGGCACGGAAGCTGGCCTCAAAGACGATCAGCACCGCCAAGGAGCCCACCAGGGCCAGCCCGATGAAGCCCAGGGCCGCGGTCATGGGCAGCAGCGCCAGTGTCAGGGGCACGCCCAGGCGCCGCATCACGTGCCCGGCCACCACCGCCTGCAGGAACAGCGTACTCACCTGGGTGATCAGGTCGATGCGCGCAAACCAGGTGGTGCGCAGGTCCAGGTCGTCCCCCAGGGCGGCCACCATCTGCAGGCGGGTGAAATAGATGAAGGTGGCCATGATGGCCAGGATGACCGCGTAGGCCGCGATGCCCGTTAAGTAGCGGGAGCGGAACACCGCGCGAAAGCCCTCCCAGGCGCTGCCGCCGATGATCAGCTGTTCGCTCACCGCCGGCGGCGCCTCCGGATCATCCGCCCGGACCGGTCGCTCAGCTTGCTGACGCGCCACCAGCCACGCGGCCACCAGGGCCAGCAGCAGAAAGCCCGCAGAGACCAGCAGCAGCGCCGGCGTGCCCAGGGGACGCACCAGCACCGAGGCCAGCCAGGGGCCGAAGATCGCCCCGCAGGTGCCGCCCACGGCAATCAGGGCAAAGAAGCGCTTGCCCTGTTCCAGGGAGAAGCGGTCGGCCATGAGCGCCCAGAACACCATGGTCACGAACAGGTTGAACACGCTGAACCAGACATAGAACACCTGGCCGCTGGTGATACCGATGGCCTCCGGCGCCAGCACCATGAGCAGGTAGAAACCCACCAGGCTCAGGGCGAAGAAGACGTAGGTGATGGAGATAAAATGCAGCCGCCGGTAACGGCTCACCAGCAGTCCGAACAGGGGATTGACCAGCAACGTGACCACCGCCGTGCCCATGAACAGCCAGCGCACCGCCTCGATACCCCGCTGCATACCCAGGGCATCCCGGGCCGGGCGCAGCAGCATGAGTGCAGTCAGGATGCAGAAGAAGAACAGCGCCGCGAGCAGCACCGAAAGCCACTCGTCCCGGCGAACGTTAAAGAGGCGCTGCAGGGTCGCGGTCATGGCCCAAGGATGACCGCGCAGACCGGGCCTGTCCACCCCGGCCCCATAGCCTGGGGCGAGTGCGGATCAGCGCCCGCAGAAACGGCGGATCAGGGGGATGCTCTCCTCCAGGTGCGCGAAGGCATGATCGCCCCCGGGGAACACCACCACTTCCGCCAGGCCCTCATAGACCTCGACCGCCATGCGGTAATCAAGCACCTCGTCAGCCTCGTCCAGCAGCACCAGCGCCGGCACCGACAGCGGCACATCGTAGGCCGAGAGTGCCTGCACATCCGCCTCGCGCCAGTCGTAGGGCTCATCGGTGTAGTAGTTGCGCACCGGTCCGATCAAGGCGCTCAGCAGTTGCGCCTTCACCACGGGATTGATCAGCACCGCGCTTGCCTGAAAATGCCGCGCGAGATAACGGCTATAGAGACCGCCCAGGGACGAACCGATGAACACGCAGGGTTCCTGCCCTGCCCCCGCCCCTTGCGCCTGTTCGATCAGACCGCGCACCGCCTCATCGGGTGCATAGCCATAGTCGAGACCGATCACGCGATGTTCCGGCAGCAGCTGCCTGAGTGCCTGCCCCTTGCGACTCTGGGAGGTACTGCCGAAACCGTGGACATAGAACAAGAGCATGGCGGGATCTCACAGGGCGGACGAGACAGGCATCGTGTCCTATGACAGGCCGATGGGCAATGTGGGGAGACTCCCCGTTATCCTGCACTGGGGCAACTTGCGAAGACCTGCCTGCAGGCAGTAATGGAATATCCGTCCTGAAAGCGGCGTGATTTGCTTTCACCGTACCCCTGGGCTATGGTCTCGGCTCGATCACCCTCTTTCTGCGGGATACGTGCCCGCACTGATTGATCATTCAGGTTTGTCAGCACCGATGGCAACGTTCCTTACCTTCTGGCTCCACCCCTCCCCGACCTTTCCGGTCTAAGCCGGACGCGGCATCGCGTCCGGCCGCACTCTCAAACACTGCATCATTCGTGTGACTCTGAGTTTCAGATCGGAGGGGAATCGTCATGTCTGAACGCTTTACGGAACTGAAGAACCAGGTGCTTCAGCATTTTGAACAATACTACCTGCAAACCCACCACGGCCTGTCTCTCGGCCCCCAGGAACTGGCGTCCATACTGGCGAAGCTGGAAAACCTGGACGAAGCCGACGCGACGCCGGACGACCAGCACCCGGAGCAAGTCCGCATCGGATCCAGGGTGAGGCTGCTCGACCTGCAGGACAACAGCGAAGCGGAAATCGAGCTGGTGCTCCCCGTGGACAGCGCGCCTCCCAGGGGGCGGATATCTGTGTTCTCGCCACTGGGAGCTTCCATCCTCGGGCTGGTGCCCGCGGAATACGCCGAGATCCGGTTTCTCGGACGGCCGCTGCGCTACCTGGTACTCGAAGTTCTCCCACCGGATACCCCCGGCACCACCATGCGCCCGACGAACTAGCGGTCAGCCCCTGAGCGCAGGGTCTGACTTGGCGCATGGGTTCGCCGAGTCCGGCAAAGGCGTGCAGCGGCTTCCCTAGACCGATCAGCGTATCGCGGCGTGGAGGTCGGCGATCCATCCGACGTGCACGAGATCATTGACTGAACCACTCTCCAGGAGATCATCATGAGCAAGGAGAAACCGAAGAAGAAGGCCCAAAAAAATCTCAAGGAACGACGCAAGGAAAAGCGTGAACGTCGAGATGAGTCATTTCTGAACTGACTCGGACGACGTAATCGCCAGGAGCAATATATCCAATAACTCCAAAGAGGTGAGGTGCATGGAAGCACCCCCTCACCCTATCCCGCCCTACGCATTCTGCTGCGTCGATGAATCAAACGTCGGCCAGTCGGCGTCTTTGGCCTCGCACTGGACAATGCCGCGCGCGGACAAAGCCACACGCCACCGTTGAGCCCTTACCGTCGGATCGCCCGGAACGCTACTCACGACGAGCAAGGTAAAATCGTGCTGTCGCTCGATCTCGTGCACCTGGATGCCGTTCTGCTCGCCCTCGTGTTTCGCTTGGGAGAACAACCAGTCTCGTCCACCCTCGATCAGTTCACACAGGGGCTCCATGTCCAGCCTCAATGCCTCCTGGACTTGGTCCTGCCCCAAGGTCTCCGGGGCCAGGGACAATCGTGTCCGGTAAACGATCGTCTGCATGTCCTCCCCAGTCTGTCCCCTTCCTGCGTTACGTTTGACACCGCTCGGGAGGCGCGCCAGAGGTAAGTAATCGAACCAGACCAGTTGCGTGCCCATCACCTCAGAGCTCAACGGTTTCAGTATCCGAGTCCGCGCCAGAGGCCTTCCCTTGCGTACCCATCCCGTAATCCGGTTCACCATTTCGTCATGCAGATAGTCCCGCAGCGCATGGATCAGGGCGATCATGAGCAGCAGTGTAAACGTCAGTCGGTGCGCAGCCCTGAAAGTATGGAAGATGAGAACAGTGAACAGCGTCATGATCACCATCGTATAGAGCGTCTTCACTGTTCTGTGCGTGGAATCCCTTAGCGTCGTGGTTCGGGTCTTCATGACAACCGGGTACTGCAGCATCCTTTGGTACATTGCCATCCGGTTCCAAACCTGGGTCGGCGAACCCTGAAACTCAACCAGGTATCCTTGCCGCTCCCTGTAGAGACTTTCCGAGTCCAGGTAGGTTTGCACGCGCTCCCTGTCGAGTTCCCCGACATCGTCATACTTCGTCTTACTCATGCACTCCAGGAAGAACTGTTCCGAGTACCAGGAAAAATAGATCTCAATCCTTCTGAAGTACGACTGTTGCGCCGTGCTCTCCGGGGGGGACTGCCGCAACCTGCGCGCAAGGTTCTCGCTGAGCTTCAGCGCCCGCCTCACGATTTCCTCGGGATTATCGCTGATCTCAAAACGCTGCCGAAGCTGCTCCATTGAAGCCTGGTAACGGGACAACCATGTACCGCACAGGACTTCGTAGTACGGCGATAGCAGGGCAATCGAAGCATTCTCCAGGCTCGCCTTGTCCTCGGCAGGCTGGCCCAGCAGCCGGAAACCGTGATGCAAGTGTCCCGGCAACGCGCTCGTCACACCGAGAGCGCGTTCCAGAGACGCAAGATCATGGGGCGTAAACAGGTAGAGGGTGATCTCATACTCACCCACCTGCTTCAGGCTACGCTCGAGCTGGAGGGCATACTTTCCTTTGCGTCTTAGCGTAAACATCGCACACACCCTCCTGACGTCCGGACGCATCCAGCGGCACACGGCGCCTGCCACTGAAGACCCCATTCAGGCCCCCGTCCGGCATCCCCTAAGCCGGACCTCCACCACCTCCGCCGACCCCCTTTCAGGGATAGCTTGGCCCAATGATGCCTGCACGGGCTCATTTCGTGCCTGACTGCTATGATCCAGGGGCAGAGGCCCCGCGATGTCACCTGGGATCAATCCCACCCTGACGGAATCGGTCGGCCCCCATGGATGGCGTCTCCTCGGGACCCGCGAGAGCGTGATCAGTCCTTCCAGTGTACAAGGTTCCACCTGCCACTGACTGTCACGGTGATGTGTCGCGTTCTCGCCAGTTTTACCCTTCATCATAGCCAACCTCGCACACAACGTGATCGCCCCGACAGGGACGTCGATTTAACGGGAATTGGAGAGTGATCAGGCCGGACGCGTGCGCACGTCCGGCTCACGCCGGGCAGATGGCGGTTTCTGGAAGGGAGTGAATAAACAACACGCCAGACATTTGTCAGTGCCCCAGCCACTAAGGAGATGAGAATACCGTGCGTCTGTAACATCCAAATAAAAGGGGCCCCGGAATTACCGGGGCCCCTTTTATTTCGATATGGCGGAGAGAGAGGGATTCTTAGGTCCATAAAAAACCGCTTTGTAATCAGATGGTTAAGGAGGCTTTTAACCGATCTGTGTACCAAAAAAGTGTATCACCACTGACCTGACCTGTCGATAACTTGAAAGACTCGCTCCGAGCGGCAGGATAACAATAGTCAAGTCGCGCAACTTGTTGCAGACTGACATTCATAGTGAAAGATGGGGCGCACCCTTTTGTATCCAGGTATACCGTGCCTGCTTCGTGGCAATCTAGTGCGCTATTCGTGCCGTAGTTGGGAGAGCCCTTTGCCCTACCTGTCGGCCCCTTCGCCGATTACGCCCCAGTTAGCGAATAAGGCGACAAATCTATTTGTGCACTGCGAAAATAAATCTGTCACTTTTTTCGGTCCAGCAATGAGCGGACTACCTCGACAAGCTTAAGGCCGAGGCCGAGATCATCTCGCTGCAACGCGCCTGATCGCTTTCAGGGAGCCCCTTCGGGACATACGGGAGGGTGCCAGCGCGATGGTGCGGCAGAACAGGCTAATGAGCAATACAGCCAAGACTACTCGCTATCAGCCGGGATCGTATCGTAGATAACCTTCGACAGCACCGCGAAGGCAGCATCCTCAAAGGCCTTGTCGTCCATATAACGCGAAACGATCTTATCGTTTTCGCCCATACGCTGAATCATCAAGTCTTCCAGCATCTGCCGCAGCCCAAGCTGGAACTTGTCGAAGGGGTTGGCCTGACGCAGCCGAACCACTTCCGGGGTTTTCGCCGCCTTCTCCTTGATCTGCTCGAAGAACAGCCGGTCCTCTTCGGTGAAGTTAGTGCCAAAGCGGTCGTTCAACACCTCAATGATTTCCGACAGCGGCGCTTTCTCGTCCTTGACCTTACGGCTGCCCACATCGGTGGGGCTCTTTACCCCGTATTCCTCACCGTCACCATCCTTCAAATCTATAGCGCCGGAGTAAACCCGCTGTAAGCGGTAGTACTGCAAACCCACCTCATCACCCAACTTGACCGTGCTGGTGTCTCTATCCAGTGGCAGGTGGGGCAGCAGAAAACGGCCATAGCTGTAGAGCATCTCCAGGTCCGGATCGCCGTAGGGAATGATCTGGCTCAGGAAACTGTAGACCTTCACATAACCACTCAGCTTGTCGCGAAACTCACAGCGCTGCTCGTCATCCTGCATCGCCTTGAAACGATCCACCGCAGGCTGCAGGTGTCGTTGTAGATGTGCGTGATCAGCAGGATTCTGCTTATTCGGCGTCCGGTAGAAGATGCGAGCGAAGGCCTCTGCTTCGCTCCAGTGATAGACCTGAAAGGCATCCAGATCATGTTTCATCTGCTCAAGCTGGGTAGGGTCTGAACTCTCCTGCAAGCTCGTCGAGTCATAGTAAGGCTTGAAGGCGGTATAGATATCCTCTGCCTCGTTGACGAAATCGAGCACAAAGGGTGTCTCCTTGCCCGGAATCATCCGATTTAGCCGTGAGAGGGTCTGCACTGCCTGCACCCCATCCAGGCGCTTATCCACGTACATGGCCATCAACAGCGGTTGGTCGAAACCGGTCTGGTATTTATTGGCGACCAGCAATACCTGGTAATCAGACGAGGCAAAGCGCTCCGGCAACTGTTTGTCTCTGATCGGCTTGCCGCTAACCACATCGGTATTCATGCCAGGCTCGGTATACTCCAGTCCAGTTTCGGGATCACGCACCGTGCCACTGAATGCCACCAAGGGGCGGATATCACCATAGCCCTTTTCATCGATATAACGCTGGAAGGCCTCCATATACTTCACGGCGTGCAGGCGCGAGCTGGTCACCACCATCGCCTTGGCCTGCCCACCCAGGTGAGTGCGTACATGGTTGCGAAAATGCTCGACGATCACCTCGATCTTCTGGGTAATGTTGGTGGGGTGCATAACTAGGAACTTGGCCAGTGCCCGCGCCGCCTTTTTCTTTGGCAGGTCCGGATCGTCCTCAACCGCCTTGACCAGCTTGAAGTAGGTCTTATAGGTGGTGTAGTTCTGCAACACATCGAGGATGAAGCGCTCCTCGATGGCCTGACGCATGCTGTAGAGATGGAATGGGTCCGGTGTACCCTTGGGGCCAACACGCCCAAACAGCTCCAGCGTCTTGCCCTTCGGCGTGGCGGTATAGGCGAAGAAGCTCAGGTTGGGCTGACGGCCGCGCGAGGCCATCACCTGATTCAGGCCATCTTCCCAATCTGCCTCTTCATCATCGCCGTCGTTGCCATTATTCGCCCCAAGGATGGCCTTCAACTCTCGCGCCGTCTCGCCGGTCTGTGAGGAGTGCGCCTCATCCACAATGACCGCATAGCGGCGCTTGCCGATCTCGGCTTCCCATGCCTTGGCCTGCGCCTGTGCCGCCTTATCCGGTGCGTCGACATTCTCAGCCCCGGTAGCATGTAACAGGCCACGCAGCACAAAGGGAAACTTCTGCAAGGTGGTAACGACAATCCTGGTGCCATCGATCAGCGACTCGGCCAACTGCTTCGAATCCTGATCGATGGCCTTCACCACCCCTTGGGCGTGTTCGATCTGGTAGATGGCATCCTGCAACTGTCGGTCCAGCACCTGACGGTCGGTAATGACGATCACGCAATCAAATATCTTGTGGTCCCGCGTGTCGTGCAGGCTCGCCAGCCTATGCGACAGCCACGAGATGGAGTTGGTCTTGCCGCTACCCGCCGAATGCTGAATGAGGTAGTTCTGCCCTGCCCCTTCATTGCGGGCTGCAGTAATCAGCTTGCGTGTGGCATCAAGCTGGTGGTAACGCGGGAAGATCATCGTCTCCTTCGTAACGATACGGCTGCCGCCTTTGCCATCATTGACCTTTTCATCCTTCTTTTCGATGAAGATGAAGTGGCCGAGGATGTCGAGAAAGCTCTCCCGCTCCAATACCTCCTCCCAGAAATAACCGGTGCGATAGCCCGATGGATGCTGCGGGTTGCCCGCTCCGCACTCCACTTCACCCGGATGGCTGCCGCGATTGAAGGGGAGGAAGAAGGTCTTGCTGCCCGCCAGCCGCGTGGTCATGTGCACCTCGTCCGGATCGGCGGCAAAGTGCACCAGCGCCCGCTGCTTGAACTCGAACAACGGTGCACGGCGATTGCGGTCTTCCTTGTACTGTCTGACCGCATGCCGCCAACTCTGACCGGTCCAGGGATTTTTTAGCTCACAGGTCGCTACCGGGAAACCATTGACCGCAAACACCAGGTCCATAGTGGAGTGATCGCCGGGATGGCAAGGCACCTGCCGGGTTACGATCAAGCGGTTGGCCTGGTATTGCGCCAACACCTCTTCATTTAGGCCGTGGGCGGGTTTGAAGTAGGCCAGGTGAAAGGTCTTGCCGTAGAACTTGAAGCCGTGGCGCAGCACATGCAGGCTACCCTTTATGGCCAACTCCTTGACCAGGGTCGTCAGCAACATGCTTTCCAACTGCTCGCCGTGCTGCCCGCGCATGGTCTCCCATAGTTGAGGCTGGGTCTTAGCGATGAAGTCGGTGATGGTCTGGGGGAAAAACGCGCGCTCCTTGTCCCATCCACTGGCTGAGCCCTGCTGCCAGCCCTTCGCCAGCAACATCTGCTCGAGATAAGATTCGAAGGCCGTTTCGGTGGTCGGCTTCATGGCGGTTCCCTCAGGTCATTCCGTTGATCTCGAACACCCGATATTTCAGCCATTTGGCGATACCATCGAGGTCGGGGAACAACTGCTTGTCGAATACGCCGTACTGATCGAGTCGGCGGCGAATATCATCATGGGCTGTGTGACTTATGACCAGCTCCAGTACATCATTCTCCTCCAGCAGCAGCATCGGCTGATGACAGGCCAGCAACACGCCATCCTGGGCACGGATGCGCGGTGACACGTGCGGCGGGTCATAGATCACATCGGCGGAAATCTCAAAGGGGGAAAGTTCTGCATCCTTGCTCACGTCAACGGACGACCGACTTGGAAGGCTCACCTCTACGCTCTCTTCGTCAACCCTTGTCCCCTCATAGGCATCATCCAGCCCGTAGTCATCATAGCCAGTGTCATCAGGGCTCGCGGAGACCACTGACTCCTTTTGCTCTTCCGCCTCACTCTCGCCGTTCTTACGACGTCGGCACAATTCACTGTAGCGGTTCGGTTCACTGATCAACACATAGACCGCACTATCCAGCCAATTACTCTCCTTGTCCTTCTTGGAATTACGACAGGCAAAATAGAGCGCCACCAGCGGGTTGGTGGTCCAGTCCATGAAGCGGGTGGGCAGACCATGGTGCTGGGCGATGGCCAGCGCCTCCCATTCGTTGCGCGGCAGATGGTTCACATAGGTGAGCAGGTGATTGTTGAAGGTCTCCAACACATCGTTTTCCAGACGATCGCGGTCGGCGGGTGGGCAGCTATACAATTGCTCATAGCGACCGATAGAGGGTTTGAGCTCATAGCGTGAGCCCGGGATGGCACGCCTGCTCTGGCCGCGAAAGTAGCGGCGCTTTCGCTTGCCATCCTGATCGGTGACGCCAATCTCATCGCGAACGATGCGGAGATACTCTTCGAAGTTTTTGATGGTGAACTCGTTCATGCCGCCTCCCGAACGTCAATCTTGCCCGTGACGGCAGCGGTAATCAGGGCGGTGCGGTATTCCTGTAGGCGGTCGATTGCCGCCTCGACCTTGTCTACCAGCCGGTCGAGCTTGGCGGTCTCGCGGTCGAGGAAGGTAGCAATAGCATTTTGTTCTTTGATGCTTGGAATGCCGATAATAATACTGCCCACAGTGTCAGTATTGAGATTAAGCTGCGTACCCATTTTCCCAAGCCCCTTATAGGGCTCACCACTGGCGAAGATGTAGAACAGGTATCGAGACTCCCCCTTCCATCTCGGGAAATAGACAAACCCGTCATGGATGCAGCATTTGACACGGGTAATGCAGGGTTTACCCACTGTCCCGGCAATACTTAGGAACAGCGACCCAGGCTGCAATTTCACACTCAATGAGCTGCCGAGGTCGGAGAGTCTCTGCTCGGTCACTTCAAGATACATCCCGGCGGAGGTGACGTCTGAAATGCGTACCCATGAATACTCACCCTCATCGTCAAAATAAGCGTGATCATCAATCGGCCTTGGTGAAGCACCTCGTTGAACTTGTGTTTCCCATTTTATGGCCTTCAAAATCCACTCCTCCGGCACATCCCCCAACCATTCGATGCCGGAGTCCTTGAAGCGCGTATGGGGTTCGAGGCCGAATTCACGGGCGGCGTCATCTGGCAGGCCACGGGTGACGATACGGGATATGAGCGCGGTGCGCTTCTCCTTGAGCAGCGCGATGAGCCGCTGCTTCTTCGCCACCAGCGTATCGATCCGCCCTGTCTCCCGGTCGAGGAAATCGGCGATGGCGGTTTGTTCGGGGATAGGAGGTAGCGGCGTCAGAAAATCCTTGCAGAATTCCGGTGGTACACGCTTTTGCCCACCCGCCCCGTACATTTCCGATTCGCCGATCTTTCGGTAACTGTCTGTAATTGTGAGGTAGAATAAAAAGCGACGATCAAGATCCTGAGATGCTCGCAGAACGTGTAATTCGGTTGTTCCGTAGGCCGCAGAATTGACCAACCCAGTCGCTATCGAACCTTTACCATTCTCGAAACAAGGCGTGATCTTGGCGATGACGACATCACCATCTTGGAATTCCGTGTATCCTCCGCTGACCTCTGCTTTTACACGTGCCTGGTCAAGGCGGATACCGCCGTATTCGTTCACGGCATCCATCGGGACAAATGAAACTTCTTGGTCTTCTTCCAGATTGCGGAGCAACGGTGCGGGTGGATTTACGCGCATAGCAAACCGACCACGCTTTACCTCCCAATGCCTCGGCACCGCACCCAGCCATTCAACGCCAGTATGTCTGTATTCTGAATATGCAGGTAACTTCATGATCGCCTTTAATCCTTCAAGGTCTCTTCAATCAGCGCAGCAATGGCCGGTGAATCAATGCCGCCATCCGGATGATCCCGCGTAACAATCAGGATCCCGTTCGGGCCGCCGCCCTCTTCCAAAGGAAGAATGTCCTGTTCCCGGTACCACTGCTGTTTGGCCTCCCAGCGCCGACGATAGGCCGGGTCATGCAGCAGCCCACAGTGTTCCCAGTAGTAGGTGATGCCCGTCGCATCGTCCTCGATGGTGAAGTCGGGATACTTGACCACGCCGCCCAGTTCCAGCGGGTGTTCGTAGTGGTAGTCGATGCGGGTGGCATGCAGCAGGTTGGCAATGATGACCTCGGACTTGGAACGCACCGCCTCGCCTCTGCTGGTGCGGTGGATCAGCCGTTCTTCCAGGAAGGTGTCGCCCAAGGCCACCGGGCGGGGCGGGCCGAAGAGATTGGTCAGCCGGGTGGCGGTGGCGGAGTATCGTTCCGAACTCAGGCGCTGCAGATCGGTGGCAGAGCCCTGGTGCAGCACCACAACCTTCTGTTTCTGGCGGGTCAGAGCCGTGTAGAGCAGTTCGCGGGTCAGCATCTGGGTGGAGCGCGGCAGCACGAGAAACACCACATCGAACTCACTGCCTTGTGCCTTGTGGACGGTGAGTGCGTAGGCCAGTTGGAGACTGAAGTCATCATCATCGCCATTGGGCCTGTAGAAGGTGTATGAAAGACCTTGCTGGGTTGAGAATTCAACCTGCAGGTGCTTCGGCTCGTGGTTGTACTTCTTGGTGCGCAGCTGGCCGATCACCATGCCGATCTCGCCATTGGCGAGATATCCCGGCTGTTCAGGCTCCGGCCAAATCCGCTTCTTCCATACCTGCTGGTTACGTACATTGATGACCTTGTCGCCATAGACGATCTGGTCGTCACCGAAGGGCTTGGGCAAGCGCCGCTCCCAGGGCTTTGCCGGTTTTCTGGCCACCTCCAGTTGCTGTGCCTTGTAGCGGAGATGCAAGGCGCGGTTTAGGGTATCGACACCCCACGGTTTCTGGCGCACCGGACTCAATATCTGCCAGGCCTCCGCACTTTTGCCGGAGCGATTCAGGTTGAAATAGACGTACTCTCCAGACAGGGAGCCCCCGAGGCTACAGGCGAATGCCTGCCACTCACTCTTGGCGCCGTCAAAAGCGAGCGCATTGGTCATCGATTTGGCCAGCGCGGCCTCCAGCTCTTCGGGCGTATCCCACTGCACGAACTGCACGGTCTCGCTGCCGCGCTTGCCGGAGAGGATCTCGAACACCTGATCCTCCCCCGGACTCAGTACATTGCCACCAAACCAGGCGGCCAGTTGCAGGTCATCCCGCTCCCCTGCGCCCTGACGGCGCGGCACCGTCAATTCGGCATAGCCCGGACCGATGCGCGGAAACTGTGTCTCAATCTTCACCGGTTGCAGACGCGCAATGACATCGGCAAAGGGGCGACCGGCGCCGATGGGTGGCAACTGGCGGGGATCACCGACAAAAATCAAGCGATGCACCCCGCTCAACCCCTCCAGGAGGGCTGCCATCATCTCCTCGGTGAGCATAGAGCACTCATCCACAATGACGGTGCGACCGACCTTGTCGCCGGATTGACCCGTCACAAGGTAACGCTGAGTTGCACCGTCGTAACGTGGCGGCTTGGAGCGCGACAGGAACTGGGCCAGAGTGTAGGCGTTAAAATTCTCTGTTCCGGCCTGGCGGGCGACATCTTCCATACGCACCCGGGCCTTTCCGGTCGGGGCCAGCATGACGATGCCGCCCTGATTTATTTCCGGGCAACGGCATAATACAGACAGGAGCGTGGTCTTGCCCGTACCAGCAGGCCCGATGAGTACGCTGAAACGCGAGGCGGCCAGTTCGGCCAGCGCCGCCGCCTTCTCTTCCCGGGCGCGCTGTTCCTTTGCGTTTTCGTCCGGATCAGTGGGGAGTTCACCCAACTGGCTGTCCAATGCGTCCCGCCAGTCCACGCTCAATTCGTGGCGTTTGGCATCGACCCGCTTGGTTACCGAGGCTCGGATAAGCTTACCTGCTTCGGCAAGACGCTCAAGCTGATAGGCCTTTGAGCCGTCGGCCATTTCGGCCAGATGAATTTCGCCGGGGAAGTTCTCCTCTTCGGCTACGGCGAGAAGGTCTGCGGTGACGGGGGTATGTTCCTCATCCTGCTCCTGTTCACGCGTACGCAGATTACTGACGATGGCTGCCTGCGGACAGAGTGTATCGCCACGCAAAGCGGCGGATTCCAGCTCCCGAATGGTAAGTGCTCGAAGGCGTCGTCCATCTACGGCAGTCCGCACAATACTTTGCTCGGATAGCGGAAAATGCTCACGAACGAACTTGGTCGGGAATACCCCACGGTCAACAGCACCGAGCCCGACCGGTACGGTTGTCAGGCGACTGGCTTCGTAGATCAGGTAGGGATTGGATAGGAATTCAGCGTCGCTCCAGTCAATGTTCTGATCCTTGCGTTCCTCGGGAACAGCGAGAATGTTAGCTTGATCCGCGGTGAGATCGATACGGCTGAGCAACTGCAGGTAGTTCCTGCGCTCATCCGACAGGCGCTGCCATGACTTGACCGCTGTCTGGTCGATGCGTTGCGCCAATTCAGTTGGTAGATGCTTGTTGGGTGCTGACAGCGCGGCGTACCAGGCATCCCATGGCGACTCTATATCACCGGCCTGCTCTTCTAGTGCATGCGCCACGAAATGCCCCATGGGCACCCCGGTGGCCGAGAGTACGGCCCCCAGTCCCGGGAAGGGACCACGCTTCTTCCAGAGGCGGCCTAGTTGCTTATCTATCCAGCGTTCCTGCGCCGCAATATCGACATTGAAAAGTTCGCTCGATCGCAATAGTGCGGCTCGACATGCCAATAACGATTCTATGGCGGCATCATGAGCGACATGCTCAGTGGCATACGAGAATTCCGTGAAACGGTCTTCCGGGGCGAAGGCAACAACCTCAGCAGGATCGAAATTACGCCCATCATCCGACTTCAGCAGCGCTTCGTGATACGGGAGGAGAAAGCCATCCTGGAAACCGGGCCGGATGGAGTGAACAACCATGCGCTCCCATAAAAGGCTGCGAATTTTACCTTCCGTCGAGCCCTGGTAGCTGTATTCAATCAATGGGTGGAGTTTGAGAACACGCCCAACGCCAAGCAATACGCGGCGACCAGTGTCTTCTACCAACGGCACTTGCTTGGCATAGAAAAACACCAGCGACTCTTCCGCTTGCACATGCCCCCAAAAGCAGTCCAATAGTGCCCTATGGTTACGGTGATCCTGAATCCAATGGGTATTGAACTTCAGATCCGGTTCTAATGATTTATCGATGTCATCCAGCGGATAGTCCTCAACCAAGCCTTTTGCGCCCTTCTTTGCATCACCGAATACCTCAGGCCTCATCATCCAGCGGAATGGCAATCCCGCTGCGCCGTAGGCCGGATACCGAAGCAGCGTTGGCCTGAAGTGAGCATGGGTATCTGGGGATGACTTTACATAAGGGTGCTCGTGATAACGCTCCAGAGGAAAATCGGCCATGATGGTGCCGCGTTCTTTCACACAGGGCGGAAACTGATCCCCATCCAGCGCTTTCAGCGACAGGCCTGCGACATCTTCCTCAACCGCTTCATCCTTGCTGTCAGCGATATTGACGAGCTTCAAGCACGAGGTATTGTGCTTTGGGGACAGGCAGACTGTGCCGTTCCAGCCAGTATCGTGCCAGGGCACGCGTATCGAGATATGGCGTAAGGGATAGCTCCGCCCACTCACGCTGTAACCTCCTTGAGCAGGTCGAGAATTTCCCCTTCCAGCCCCTTTATTTCGGCTTCGATCTCACTCAACTCACGCGGTGGCTCATAACGGTAGAAGTGACGATTGAGCGGAATCTCGTACCCCACCTTGGTCTTGCTGTGATCGATCCAGGCGTCTGGCACGTGGGGCAGCACCTCACGCTTGAAGTACTCCTCGATGCTCTCCTTCAACGGCACGGACTCGGTATCGCGCAAATCGGTATCTGGCTCCGGTTTGCCATTCTTATCCCGACATATTTCGGCGATTTCGTCGCGTTCCCTTAGTGCAGCCAGCACAGCCTTCAGCTCGGGGGCTGAGAGTTTGACTCCCCGCGCCCGGTCAACCTCACGCAGGGCGATGAGGAATAGTTTGCGGTCCTTGAACAGGGCCTCGCCGTGTTGTTCGGCAAAGGCGGCAAGCAGGTCTCGGATGGTCTGCTGCCGCGCCTTGCCTGCCTCGATCTCCTGTTGGCGGATGGTTTCGTTCTTCTTATTGCTGGTAGCGATGTTCTTGAAGGCGGTCTGTTCCTCCAGTCGGGCAATGCGTTCTGCGGTTGCCTGGAAGTTCAGGCGTAGTGGCCGCTCTACCGTGATTTTGTGGTAGCCGAAGTCTTGGTTGTCGAAGAGCTTGCTGACCACCAACTCCTTCTTTTTGCCAGCCTGGGTAAAGGTACGGGTTTCACCATCGGTGAAACTTTCATAGATGCGGGTAATGTCTGCAATATGGCCAGGGTCGCGGGGGTGATTCGGATCATCCGGGTCACCAATGCGGCGGCGCTTGTTGCCGAGGGATTTCTCCATCTGCACCCAGAAATTTCGGGCATCGATGAGTTGTACCCTGCCCTTGCGTTGCTTCACCTTGCGGTTGGTCACTACCCAGATGTAGGTGGCGATGCCGGTGTTGTAGAAAAGCTGCTCGGGCAAGGCGACGATGGCTTCCAGCCAATCGTTTTCGATGATCCAGCGGCGTATCTCGCTTTCACCACTGCCCGCATCCCCAGTGAAGAGGGGTGAGCCGTTGAATACGATGCCGATACGGCTACCCTCCTTATCAACGGGCCGCATCTTGGAGATCATGTGTTGCAGGAAGAGTAACGCACCGTCATTGATGCGCGGCGTGCCCGCGCCGAAACGACCTGCAAAGCCCAGGGTATCCGCTTCCTGGATGATGTACTTTTGCTGTTGCTTCCACTCCACACCGAAGGGGGGGTTGGCCAACATATAGTCGAACTGGACGGGGCGCCCCTCCTCATTGCCTGGCCTGAAGCCGTCTTTGGTGAAGGTATCCCCGAGGATGATGTTGTCGGCATCCTCACCCTTGATCAACATGTCGGACTTGCAGACCGCCCAGGCCTCGTCGTTCCAGTCCTGGCCATACAGGTGAGGACGAGCATCGCTGTTGAGCTGCCGAATGTATTCCTCCGCCACTGACAGCATGCCACCGGTGCCGCAAGCGGGATCATAGATGGTCTTCACCACATCGCTTTTTGCCAAGTCCTGTTCCGGGTCCAGCAGCAGGTTGACCATCAGCTTGATCACCTCGCGCGGGGTGAAGTGCTCCCCGGCCTCTTCGTTCGATTGTTCCGCGCCGATCCGGATCAGCTCCTCAAATACATAGCCCATCTGCATCTGATCGACCCGCTGCGGAGAGAGGTCGATCTTGGCAAAGGTCTTGACCACCTCGAACAGGATATTTTTCTCCGCCATATGGGCGATCTGCTCGCTGAACTTGAACTTCTCCATGATGGTGCGCACGCTTGGGGAGAAGCCGTTGATATAGCTGTTCAGGTTGGGCGCGAGATTGTTGGGGTCATCCAGCAATGAGTGGATTTCTTTAGTTGGCAGGGTGAACTGCATTCGCGACAGGTTGTAGAACCGATAACCGGTAATCTGCTGCAACCGCGCCTGTTGCACGCGCTCTGGCTTGGTTTTCAACGAGTTGAATGCTTCCAGAGCCGCCTGCCGGGTGGGCGAAAGCAGGCATTCAAAGCGCCGCAGCACTGTGAGTGGCAGGATTACCTTGCGGTATTCATTGCGCTTGTAGGGGCCCCGCAGCAGGTTGCAGACGCCCCAGATGAAGTTGGCCAGTTGGCCGTGGGTTTCACCGTTCATTAGCAGTGCGGTCCTTATTGTTATTTGGTTACCGGCCCGTCCGAGATCACTACACCGTTGCGCTTGCAATAGTCTCGTATCAACACCTCCACCATATTGGCGAACAAAAAGGTGACAGATTTATTTTTGCAGCGCACAAATAAATCTGTCACCTTTTTCCCCACGCATCAGGCGCGCGCGTCAGCGCGTCGCCATGGATGCGTTTGTTAGCTGTCCGTCGCATCCGACCAGCGAAGATAGAACAGGAAGTAGGGATCACGAATATCGAACACATCGTGCTCGCCATCCCACTCAACGATCCTTTCTCCTGCTGCATCGTTCACAATCTTGGCCGAATGAGCACAAGCGCTTGTAATACTCGAACCGCTCGGGCCGCCGCTCTCGCACATCCCCTGTATTCTGTCATTGAGTGAGGGGTAGCGAAATGTTAACTGAGGTGGATCTATCGAAAGCGCCTTTACTAACAGCCGATAAACGTCACCATTCCATCCGAACCTAGTAATGTAGACATTGCGATCAGACCCTCTGGTCTTTGGCCCCTCTTTCATTAGTTCCAGAACGGAACCGTAATCGGTCGACAATACCGTCCTCCGGCAGATATTTCCAAGATGATCTGGATCTTGCAGGAGCTCCGCCACATCTTTTGTTTTCTCTCGTATACCTAGTTCATAACAAGCGTTCAAGCAAAGGTATTGCATGAGTTGTGGCGACCCAGCTGCTTCTGCGACCAGGTTGTCAACAGCGGAAGCTTGGAAATCAATCCCAAGCTCGGGAAAGCCCTTGTACGCGATCTTCTTTAGCGTATCCCCACCCCAATACTCGAAATCTATTGAGTAAACGCGCCCCCGTAAGTCGGGGTTTCCGCGAATGACGTCATCGGCATGATACGGCACTGAGGCACAAATAATTTTCACATTGTTTCTTATTGCTTCCTTTATTTGGCGGGAAACCTCGATCTGTACTTCGCGCGGAATATAGTGAAAATCGTCAATGAACACGACCAAGTCGGTGCTGCCGAGCTCACGGATCAGCAGCTGAAGGCAGTCTGAAGAAAGAGATGCTGTTTCAGTTTCAGATTCGGCCGCGCCCCTTGAAACTGACCCCTCGGCTTTTCCCTTGGCCAAGATAACTCCACCCTCGACAGTCGCGCTCCCCGAGACTGAGCCTTGAGTCGAGGCCGCTCTCGAAATCGTTTCTGGAATCTCCGTTCCAATAAGATCAAAAACGCGCATCCACAAATCTGAGGGCCTCAATACTCCGGCTCCCGTAACCTGGATCAGGCTCGTCCTGCCGAGGCATTCTTCGATAAATACCGTCTTCCCTGACTTGGAGGGACCAGATATTGAAATGAGCATCGATCCTGCGTCGAGAGTGTCGAGGAGTTGGGCTTTCTTATCCTGAAGGTGGTCGTCGACAAATGTGTGCGTCGGAAACCGTCCTGGCGTGAACACGTCTGATGCTTTCATTCTTCCTCCATTTGGGCAATTCCAGAACAGCTAACGTTCCACATGAGCCGCGCCTTTCCTGGAGCGCAGCGTAAGGCTAAGGCGTCGGACTCAATGTGGTTGTTAGAACCGCCAAATACCGCCTCCGAACCTGAAACCATCAAACCTCCCTCACATCTAGGTACATCCTGAGTAACTTGACCCTCATCTCCACCTCTGAAAAGTTTGCCCCCGGTCGCCCTGAGGTATACGCGCAATGGAACGTAACGAACGCACCCACTAACAGTTGCCAGAAAGTTTGTAGATCAACGCCAGCAGCGGGGTAACGAGCGTACTTTTCGAAGAGTTCTGAAGTGTAGAACTCTTCTCTCAGGCCGCAGTACTGAAGGAATTTTCTCTGGAAAGCTGGAGTAAACTTTAGCTGATGCTTGGCAATCCCATGATCCATAAGATACCGGTCGATCCGCGTCTCTAAGTTTTGGAGAAGCGGAAGGTTCACTCCGTGCTCCAAGCTGGTATCGATCTGATCAAACCACTGCTGAACCAGCATGAACGCACCTTTGAGTCTATAGGGAACCTCTGATTAAGTCTCGCTGCATGGGATAATCACTAAACCATCCACTCGGAGCAACAGGGCGCAAGATGAAACAGTTGGGGTTGAACGATTCGG